>Ga0209563_100068_pt1 | contig 254802 bp, 222 predicted proteins | sample AraplaCvi_mMF_r2_FD_184271 | JGI IMG/M metagenome (GOLD analysis project Ga0209563, IMG submission 184271) | Arabidopsis root microbial communities from North Carolina, USA - plate scrape CL_Cvi_mMF_r2 (SPAdes) (version 2) | ecosystem: Host-associated > Plants > Roots > Endosphere | place: USA...
GCGTGCCGTGGCGCACGCCGTACGCGGCGCCGAACTTGGCCATCCAGATGAACATGTAGATGCACAGTTCCTGGGCCCAGCTGAGGTTGATCTTCAGCAGCCAGTCCTGGATGAACTGCAATGCGGCGGGGTAGTGCGCGCCAGCGGCGAAGCGCTGGACGACCGCCACGAAGATCAGCAGCGTCGCCGCGCCCATGAGGAACGCGATGAGCCACTCTTCGAGATGGTCGAGGAAGCGACCGAACATCGGATGCCTTTCTCGCGCCGGGGCGCAAAGTGAGCGGGCAGGACGAGACAGCGCGGACGCCTGCGGGCGTCCGGCTCATGAGGTCGAGTGGACGACGTGGGCGAGCGCGCCGTCAATCGGGGGCGGCCCCGGCGTGGCCGGGGCGCGTGCGCAGGATCAGACCGGCTGGAAGCCGGCTTCCTTGTAGGCGGCGGCGACGGCGTCCTTGCCGACCCGGCCTTCCATTTCCTTGTGCACCGGCATCAGCGCCTTCTTCCACTCGAGCGCCTCGGCGGGCGTGAGCTGGTAGATGGTGCACTTGCCGCTGGCGCGGATCTTCTCCAGCGACTGGACGTTCTCGGTGGCGGCGATCGCGTTGGCGTAGATCGTGGCGTCCTTCATGCACTGGTCCAGCGTCGTGCGGATGTCGGCGGGCAGGCCGTCCCAGAACTTCTTGTTGACGATCGCGGCGTACGCGAGGTGGCCGTGGTTGGACAGCGTGATGTGCTTCTGCACCTCGTAGATCTTCTGCGTGTAGAAGTTCGACGGCGTGCCTTCGGTGCCGTCGACCACGCCCGACTGCAGCGCCTGGTACAGCTCGGAGAAGGCCATCACCTGCGGGATCGCACCGAGCGCGCGCATCTGGGCGTCCAGCACCTTGGACGACTGGATGCGCATCTTCAGGCCCTTGAAGTCGGCCACGTGGTGCAGCGGGCGGTTGGCGCACATCTGGTGAAAGCCGTTGTCCCAGTAGGCCATGCCGCGGATGCCCTTGGGCTCGAGCTTGGCGAACAGCTGCGCGCCGAGCGCGCCTTCGGTGACCGCCTTGAACGAGGCCGTGTCCTTGAACAGGAACGGCAGGTCGAACACCTCGAATTCCTTGACGCCCAGCGGGCCGAACTTGGACAGCGACGGCGCGAGCATCTGGACCGAGCCCAGCTGCAGCGCCTCCATCTCTTCCTTGTCCTTGTACAGCTGGCTGTTCGGGTAGACCTCGACCTTCACCTTGCCCTTGGTGCGCTCCTCGGCCAATTCCTTGAAGCGCGCTGCGCCCTTGCCCTTGGGTGTGTCGGGCGCGACGACGTGGCTGAACTTGATGGTGATCGGGGCCTGCGCACGAGCGGCCGAGCCGAAGCCGGCGGTGGCGAGCGCGGCGGCGGCGCCGATGACCTGGCGGCGGGAAGTGTTCTGCATGCGGGTCTCCTGGGAGTCGTCGTTTGGATTCGTTTTCGGATTCAGCCCGCCGCAAGCCGGCAGGGACTGCGGCGGCGCACGGGCGCGTCTCGAGTTGGGGGGGATTGTCGGCAGCGCCCCTGCGCACTGGAAATTGTGGACTCCCACATCGCCCGGCCGCAGCCTGCGCCGCGCACGAAACCTCGTCATAGACTGCCGCCATGCAGCCTCATCCGCCGTTGCCCCCCGGCCTCTCGCCGCCCGCGAGCCGCCGCTGGACGCGCGCCCTCGCGCGGCGCGGCGCGTGGTGGTGGGTGCCGCTCGTGCTGTCGGTGCTGTTCACGGTGTCGGTGGCGACGTGGCTGGAGCTGTCGGACCGCGCGGACCTCGAGTCGCGCCAGCGCCAGCTGATCACCGATTCGCTGTCGCTCGAGAGCCAGATCACCGAGCGCGTCAACGAGGAGCAGGTGCAGCTGGACGAGTTCGCGCACGGCTTCGACGTCACGCAGCCGCCCGACGCGCTCGGGCACCAGGAGGCCGTGGTCGACGGCCTCGCGCGGCTGTGGCAGAGCGTGAGCTGGGTCGACGAGAACACGCGGCTCGTGGCCGTCGTGCCCGAGGGCGCGAGCGTCGCCGAACGGCCCGGCATCAGCGCGCACCTGAGCGCGCCGCTGCGCGATGCGCTGGGCCGGCCGGCGGGGCACCTGGTCGTGCGCTATCCGCCGTCGATGCTGCTGCGCCAGACGGTGCCGTGGTGGCTCGCGCACGAGTACGACGTGCGCCTGGTCGACGGCTACGGCCAGGTGGTGGCCGATCCGCTCAAGGCCGGCGACCACGAGGCGCCGCCCGAGCAGTCGCACCGCCACAGCCTCGAGCCCGCGATGCCCGACACCTACCTGGAGCTGTCGCTGCACGACGCGCCGCGACCTTGGTGGCTGCGCCTGCCCATCGTGATGATGGGCGTGTTCCTGATGATGATCAGCGTGGCCACCGCGCTGCTGCGCTGGCAGATGAACGAGGTGCTGCGCACGCAGGCCGCGCTGCGCACCGAGGCCGCGTGGCGCCAGGCGATGGAGGACTCGCTGACCGTGGGCCTGCGGGCGCGCGACGTCGAGGGCCGGCTCGTCTACGTCAACCGCGCCTTCTGCGACCTCGTCGGCTTCGCGCCCGAGGAATTGATCGGCGTGGCCACGCCCATGCCGTACTGGCCGCCCGACGCGATCGCGGACAGCATGTCGCGCCACCTGCGCAACATGGCCGGCGGCGCGCCGCGCGACGGCTACGAGGCGCGCTGGGTGCGCAAGGACGGGCATCCGATCGACGTGATGATCTTCGAGGCGCCGCTGGTCGACGCGAGCGGCCGCCACATCGGCTGGATGGGCTCGATCCTGGACATCACCGAGCGCAAGCGCCTCGAGGAGCGCGAGCGCCACCAGACCGACTCGATGGCGCACCAGGCGCGGCTGACGATGCTGGGCGAGGTGGCGTCCGCGCTCGCGCACCAGCTGAACCAGCCGCTGACGTCGATCACCGGCTATGCCGCGGGCGTCAAGCGCCTGCTCGAGCGCGCGGGCCAGCCCGACGCGCGCATCCTCGACGCGATGACCCGCCTGGGCGACCAGGCCGGCGAGGCCGGCCGCATCGTCAAGCGCATCCGCGAGTTCCTGACGCGGCGCAGCCCGCAGCGCGAGACGATGGACCTCGGCGAGGCCGCGCACCGCGCGATCGCGCTGCTGGGGCGCGAGCTGCGCCGGCTGCAGTTGCACGTCGAGTGGGTGGTGCCCGCCGGCCTGCCGCAGGTCGACGCCGACCCGGTGCTGATCGAGCAGGTCGTGCTCAACCTCGTGCGCAACGCCTGCGACGAGATGGCCGCCGTGCCGCCCGCGCAGCGCCGCCTGCGCGTGAGCATCGGCCGCGCCGGTTCCAGCGCGCAGCCGGGCGCCACCGACGCCGAGGGCTTCCTGCGGCTGGACGTCGAAGACGCCGGCGCCGGCCTGCGCGGGCGCAGCGTCGAGCAGCTCGTGACGCCGTTCTATTCGACCAAGCCCGAGGGCATGGGCATGGGCCTGGCCATCTGCCGCTCCATCATCGAGGCGCACCACGGCGCCTTCGACGCCACCGCCAGCGCCTTCGGCGGTGCGCGCTTCTCGTTCACCCTGCCGCTGGCCGCGGGCGGATCGGCGTCGGAGCTGCAGCAGCTCGACGCGCTGCCCGACGAGCAATCCGAGGATCTTCCATGAATGCCACGCCGCTCCACGCCCGTCCGCCCGAGCCGATGGTGCACCTCGTCGACGACGAGGCCCCCGTGCGCGACGCGCTCGCCTTCCTGTTCCAGTCGCACGGCCTGGCGGTGCGCGCCTACGCGAGCGGTCCCGAGTTCCTCGACGCCGCCGACGAGGCGCCGCTGGCCGGCTGCATCGTGCTGGACGTACGCATGGAGCCGATGTCGGGCCTGCAGGTGCACGACGCGCTGGTGGCGCGCGGCAGCGGCGTGCCGGTGCTGTTCCTCACGGGCCACGGCGACATCCCGATGGCCGTCGAGGCGCTGAAGAAAGGCGCGTTCGACTTCGTCGAGAAGCCCTCGGGCGACGTCGCGCTGGTCGACAAGGTCACGCGCGCGCTGGCCGTCGACGCCGCGCGCCAGGCCGCCGACTCCAAGGGCGAGGAGACGGCGGCGCGGCTCGCGAGCCTGTCCGAGCGCGAGCGCGAGGTGATGCAGCGCGTGGCTGCCGGCAAGCTGAACAAGGTGATCGCCGACGAGCTGTGCATCTCGGTGCGGACGGTGGAAGTGCACCGGGCACGCGTGTTCGGCAAGCTGGGCGTGCGCTCCGCGGCCGAAGTGGCGACGCTGCTGGCGCGCGGTCGCTGACGGCGCGCTGACAGGCTCGCGCCGCTTCGATAGCATTCGTCGATACGGGCAACGGTATCGATGCCGTTCGACGCGGTTTCCTGCGGGGTTGTGTGATGACTCGCATCGTGCAAACCCGATCCCCCCGGCATCCCCCCCGATATTTACGCGCATTTCGTGGCGTCGGGGTACCGCACCACCTATGCAAATTTCGTGAAATGCCCACAATGGCGTTGCGGCGGCCCACCAGGAGCGCTGCCGTTGGAGGGATCAAAAAATGTCCGTGCTTGTCGATGAACAAAGCCGCAGCGAAATGCTCAACCGCCTCAAGCGGGCCGAAGGCCAGCTGCGAGGTATCCAGCGAATGATCGAGTCCGGCCAGCCCGGCATCGACGTCGCGAGCCAGCTGGTCGCGGTCCGCCGCGCCCTGGACAGCACCTACGTGCACATGACCGTCAGCCTGGTCGAGCAGGAGCTCGGCAGCCGGCTGGGCGGCGATTCGCGAGGTCGAAAACAGATCGGCGAAGTGCTGGGTGAGCTGACCGCGTTGCTGGCCAAGGTGCGCTGACCGCGAGGTCGCCGGCCGTCCGCGGCCGGTCGGGCGTGGCATGGCCCGCGCGAGAACCGCCCCCGCCTCGAGGTGGGGGTGGGGCCTGCGCATGGCGAGTCGCGCTGCAACGAATCGCGAATAAGGAAACGCGCTTCGATTCGTTGCCGCGCCGCAGCATCGCGCCGTAGAGTGGATGAACGCGCCACCATGGCCCCGTCAGGGCCGTGGCGCTGCCCCTTGCTCTCGTCGCTTCCTGCTTCCACCATGTCCACGCGCGCCCTGCTGCTGCGGCGGCACAGCGTGTTGCCGGGGTTCAACCTGTCCCTCGGCTTCGCGCTGCTGTACCTCTGCCTGATCGTCCTCGTCCCGCTGTCGGCGGTGTTCCTCAAGACCTTCACGGTCAGCTGGGGCACGTTCGTCGGCACGGTGACGTCGCCGCGCGTGCTCGCGTCGTACCGGCTCACGTTCGGCGCGTCGCTGCTGGCCGCTCTCGTCAACGGCGTGTTCGGCCTGCTCGTGGCCTGGGTGCTGGTGCGCTACCGCTTCGCGGGCAGGCGTGTCGTCGACGCGCTCGTCGACCTGCCGTTCGCGCTGCCCACGGCGGTGGCGGGCATCGCGCTGACCACGCTCTATGCGAGCAACGGCTGGATCGGCAAGTGGCTGCCGTTCAAGGTGAGCTATACCCCGCTGGGTGTATTCGTCGCGCTGACCTTCATCGGCCTGCCGTTCGTCGTGCGCACCGTGCAGCCCGTGCTGGAGGACCTGCAGCGCGAGCTGGAGGAAGCCGCCGCCACGCTGGGCGCGTCGCGCCTGCAGACCTTCGCGCACGTGATCTTCCCGGCGCTGATGCCCGCGCTGCTGACCGGCTTCGCGCTGGCGTTCGCGCGTGCGCTCGGCGAGTACGGCTCGGTGATCTTCATCGCGGGCAACATGCCCATGGTCTCGGAGATCACGTCGCTGCTGATCATCACCAAGCTGGAGCAGTACGACTACACCGGCGCCACGGCCATCGCGGTGGTCATGCTGGTGGCCGCGTTCCTGCTGCTGCTGCTGATCAACCTGCTGCAGGCCTGGGCGCGCCGGAGGCAGGGCCGATGAGCGCCGTGATCGACTCCGGCGCTGCCCGCGCGCCCGCAGGCGTGCCCGCCCCCGCGCGGGCGACCGCGCTCGCGCCCCCGCGCGCGAGCGACGCCGTCAGCGAGCCGGCCTGGGTGCGGCGCACGCTGATCGGCGTCGCGCTGGCCTTCCTCACGCTGTTCCTGTTCGTGCCGCTGGTGTCGGTGTTCGTGCAGGCGCTCGCCAAGGGGCTGGACGTGTACTGGGCCGCGCTCGTCGAGGCCGACGCCGTCTCCGCGCTGAAGCTCACGCTGATCGCGGCGGGCGTGTCGGTGCCGCTGAACCTCGTGTTCGGCGTGGCCGCGGCGTGGGCGATCGCCAAGTTCGACTTCCGCGGCAAGAACCTGCTGCTCACGCTGATCGACCTGCCGTTCTCCGTGTCGCCCGTCATCGCCGGCCTGATCTACATGCTGATCTTCGGCCTGCAGGGCTGGTGCGGCGAGTGGCTGCGCGACCACGACCTGAAGATCGTGTTCGCCGTGCCCGGCATCGTGCTGGCCACCGTGTTCGTCACGTTCCCGTTCATCGCGCGCGAGCTGATCCCGCTGATGCAGGCGCAGGGCCAGGAGCAGGAGGAGGCCGCGCGCGTGCTGGGCGCGTCGGGCTGGCAGATCCTGTGGCGCGTGACGCTGCCCAACGTCAAGTGGGCGCTGCTGTACGGCGTGATCCTGTGCAACGCGCGGGCGATGGGCGAGTTCGGTGCGGTCAGCGTGGTCTCGGGCCACATCCGCGGGCAGACCAACACGCTGCCGCTGCACATCGAGATCCTCTACAACGACTACCAGTTCGCCGCGGCCTTCGCCGTCGCGTCGCTGCTGGCCGCCCTGGCGCTGGTCACGCTGGTGCTGAAGTACATCGTCGAGCGGCGCGCGCATGCGTCGTTCGACCTGGAGAACCGCGATGAGCATTGAAGTCCGCAACGTCACCAAGAAGTACGGCGACCTGGCTGTCTGCGACAACCTGAGCCTGGACGTGCCGGCCGGCGAGCTCGTCGCGTTGCTGGGGCCTTCGGGCTCGGGCAAGACGACGCTGCTGCGCATCATCGCGGGCCTGGAGGTGCCGGACGCGGGCAGCGTGCTGTTCCACGGCGAGGACGCGACGAGCACCGGCGTGCGCGATCGCAATGTCGGCTTCGTGTTCCAGCACTACGCGCTGTTCGGCCACATGACCATCGCCGAGAACGTCGCCTTCGGCCTGCGCGTTCGGCCCAAGGCGACGCGGCCGCCCGAGCGCGAGATCCGCGCCCGCGTGGCCGACCTGCTGAAGCTCGTGCAGCTCGACTGGCTCGCCGACCGCCACCCGCACCAGCTCTCGGGCGGCCAGCGCCAGCGCGTGGCGCTCGCGCGCGCCCTGGCCGTCGAGCCCAAGGTGCTGCTGCTGGACGAGCCCTTCGGCGCGCTCGACGCCAAGGTGCGCAAGGAACTGCGCCGCTGGCTGCGCCGGCTGCACGACGAGATGCACGTCACCAGCGTGTTCGTCACGCACGACCAGGAAGAGGCGATGGAAGTGGCCGACCGCGTGGTCGTGATGAACGCCGGCAGGATCGAGCAGCAGGGCGCGCCCGACCAGGTCTACGACCACCCGGCCACGCCGTTCGTGCTGCAGTTCCTGGGCGACGTGAACCTGTTCGCGCGCGGCGCCGAGACCGACTACGTGCGCCCGCACGAGATCGACATCGTCGCCGCCGCCGCGCCCGACACGTGGTCCGTGACGGTCGGCCAGATGCTGACGGTGGGCCCGAACACGCGCATCGAGTTCAAGCGCGACGACGACGGCAGCTTCGTCGACGTGGAGCTCACGCGCCAGGACTTCGTTGCAGCGCGCGATCGCCTGGGGCTGATGCCCGGCGCGCGCGTCTTCCTCAAGCCGCGGCGCGTGACGCGCTTCGCGGCGGCCTGACGCGTCAGTCGAACTCGGACTTGCAGATCCGTGCGCGGCCCGTGGCCTTGGCGCGGTACATGCGCGCGTCGGCCACGCGCACCAGCGACTCGAAGTCGCTGCCGTCGACGTCCAGCCACGCGACGCCCGCGGAGAACGTGCAATCGTCGGTGAGGTCCTCCCCCACGCCGAAGCGCTGCGAGCGGAACTGGCGCATCAGGCCGGCGAGGATCGTGGTGAGCGTCGCGTCGTCGCACTGGTCGACCAGCAGCACGAACTCCTCGCCGCCGAACCGGCAGACGATGTCGCTGCGGCGCATGCGGTCGCGCAGCAGGCCGGCGAAGCGCTGCAGCACCTCGTCGCCGCGGCCGTGGCCGTGCAGGTCGTTGATCCACTTGAAGTGGTCGATGTCGATCAGCACGATCGCGATCGACGAGCCCTGGCGCCGCGCGAGCTCGATGCGCGCGAGGCTGGTCTCGTCGAGGAAACGGCGGTTGTACAGGCCGGTGAGCGGGTCGCGCACGGCCTGGTCGCGCAGCTGCTCCTGCAGCGCCTCGGCTTCGCTGATCTTCTGCTGCAACGCCTCGTTCAGCCGCTGCGATTCGCGCATGCGTTCCTCGAGCGCCAGGTTCAGCGTCGCGAGGCGGCGACGGTCGACCTCCGCGCGCTCCTGCGCCTCGCGCGCGCGATCGCGGTCGCTGCGTGCGACGGCGGTCTCGTGCGCGACCTGCGTGGCGATGAAGCCGGCGCGCGCGCTGCGGTCGACCAGCGTCTCGTACAGCCGCTGCGCCTCGCGCAGGTGGCGCAGCGCGCAGGCGGTGTCGCCCAGCGACTCGCAGACGTCGGTGGCCACGTGCAGAAGGCGCATGCGCGAGTACGGCGGATCCTGCAGCTCGGCCTCCTCGGCCTCGGCCAGGCGCGCCTTGACGATCTGGCGTGCCTGCGCCGCGCGACCCGTGGCCAGCAGGTAGGTGGCGTGGGCGCGCGCGTGGTCGGTGCGGTTGCTCGGCTCGACCTGCGCGGTCTGCTTCAGGTCGGGGTCCAGCCACGCGCCCGCGCCCTCGACGTCGCCGGCGCACAGGTGCGCGATCGCCATCAGCGGCGTGTTGCGCGCGAGCACGCCGGGCAGAATGCGATCCTTGTTGCGCTCGATGCGCCGCAGCAGCTCGGCGCAGGCCTCGTGCAGCCCCAGGCCGTCGTAGATCTGGGCCAGGTTGAAGACGGACACCGCGAACGCCGACCACGCGCTGGCCGCCTCCGCGAGATCGAGCGCCTGCTCCGACAGCTTCTGCGCCTCGCCCAGGTTCCACAGGTCGGTGTGGCTGCCGCCCAGGTTCGTCAGCGCGTTGATGTGCGGGCCGGCCGAGTCGCAGGACTTCGCGGCGGCCAGCGCCTCGTAGAAGTCCAGCAGCATGTCGTCGTGCTGGCCCAGCAGCTTGCGCGTGATGGCGCGCGAGTTGTGGCAGATGTAGAGGTCGCTCGGGCGGCGCACGACGTCCGCGCCGCGCGCCAGGATGCGCAGGTGCAGCGCGAGCGCGTCCTGCAGTCGGCCCTGGATCTGCAGGTGCAGCGCGTCGAACTGGTCGCACATCAGCAGGCCGCGGGCATCGTCGTGGGCCGCGAACGAGGCGCGCGCCAGCTCGTTGTGCTCGACGCCGCGGTCGGCCTGGCCGGTGCGCACCAGCGCGAAGGCGACGTGGAAGTGGGCCTCGCCGCGCAGCGCGAGCGTGGGACGGTCGGCGGTGGCGTCCAGCACGGCCTGGCCGAGCGCGCCGGCGCCGCGGATGTCGATGTAGAGCAGCCGGTCCGCGCGCTCGAGCAGGCGTGCCGGGTCCTCGCCACCGTCGAGCACGGAGGCGGAGTTCGGGGCGGGCGTCTGCGAGTTCACCGGTTCATCGGGGGCAACGGGGGCGCCCGAAGGAAATTCGGGGGCGCATCACATCGTCCATCGGACGGCCCCGCCAGGGCTTGAGGATTCACCAGGAGGCCGTGGCCCGATTCCGTTGGATAGTTCTCGCTTGGCGAGCGCTTCGAGTATGCACGTGCTCTACAGCGGGGCCTGCTCGGTGTCGCTGGGCGCGGCCTGCGCGGCCTCCACGACTTCGCGCGTCAGGTGCGACGCGAAGGTCTGGATGAAGTCGTACGCGTAGCCGCGCAGCAGGCCGCCGCGGCGCACGGCCACGCTGGTCGTGTTGATCGAGAACAGGTGGCGCGCGTCGACGGCGCGCAGGCGTCCGGGCTGGTCCTCGTCCATCGCGATCGAGGCGAGGATGCCCACGCCCAGGCCCAGGTCGACGTAGGTCTTGATGATGTCGGCGTCCATCGCGGTGATGACGATGTCGGGCCGCAGGCCGGCGCGCTTGAACGCGGCGTCGATGCTCCAGCGGCCGGTCAGGCCGATGTCGTAAGTGATGATCGGGTACTTGGCCAGGCGCTCGAGCGTGACCTCGCCGTCGGCCAGCAGCGGGTGGCCCTCGGGCACGACGATGGAGTGCGTCCAGCGGTAGCAGGGCAGCGCCACCAGCTCCGGCCGCTCGGCCAGCAGGTGCGAGGCGATGCCGATGTCGACGGTGCCCGTCAGCAGCATCTGCGCGATCTGCTCGGGCGAGCCCTGGTGCAGCTGCAGCTGGACGCCGGGGTGGGCGGCGCGGAAGTCGCGCACGGCCGTCGGCAGCGCGTAGCGCGCCTGCGAGTGGGTGGCGGCGATCGTCAGCACGCCGGTCGTGCCCTGCGTGAACTCCTCGCTGGCGCGCTGCAGGCTTTCGGCGTCCTGCAGCAGGCGCTCCACCCACGGCAGCACGGCCGCGCCGGGCTGGGTCAGGCCGGTCAGGCGCTTGCCCACGCGCACGAAGATCTCGACGCCCAGCTCTTCCTCGAGCTCGCGGATCTGCCGGCTGACGCCCGGCTGCGAGGTGTGCAGCGCCTGGGCGACCTCGGTCAGGTTGAAGCCGCGACGGACGGCCTCGCGCACGGAGCGCAGTTGCTGGAAGTTCATGACGGGCTCGGCATCGTTATCTGACAAACGATTATCGAGTCCTATTCGATATGCGTATCCTTGTTATTGCGCAGCTCCATGCGCGGAAAACGGATATGGAGCCGGCACAGCCCAGGGGCAGAAACTGCTGGGTTCATCCCACTAATGCAGGCACCCTGCGCGAAGTCGCAGGGCCTGCTCCGGCGGGGGCTCCGTCAGGCGCCCGCCGCCAGCACCAGCGCAATGCCGATCGCCGCCGGGATCGCCTGGATGAACAGGATGCGCTTGTTGGCCGTCGCGCCGCCGTAGATCCCGGCCACCAGGATGCAGCCCAGGAAGAACAGCTTGGCCCCATTGCCCGCCGGGCCCAGGCACAGGCCCCACGCGAGGCCCGCCGCCAGGAAGCCGTTGTACAGGCCCTGGTTGGCGGCCAGCACCCTGCTCTGCTCGGCGAACTCGGCCGTCGTGCCGAAGGCCTTGCGCCCGCGCGGGGTCGTCCACAGGAACATCTCCAGCACGAGGATGTAGACGTGCAGCAGCGCCATCAGGGCGACGAAGACGTTGGCGATCGTGGCGAGCATGGGCGTGGTCCTTGTGGCTGAGTTCGGCGCGCAGCATGCCACGACTGCGCCGGGGCGCAACGCGCGAAGGTGACACGACGCGGGTTTGCCCGGCCGGGGCCATGGCGGGGGGATTCGGCGGCGACTGCGCGCAGGAGGACGGGCGCTCTTCCGGTTCGCCGCGCCAGCTCTCGCGCCGACGGCCGCCATGCCCCGACGATCATCCTCCGCGGGAGTCGCAGGATCCACCCCGCGCGACGCCGCGCCGCCGGAACGCGAGGGCGAGACGCCGCTCAGGCCAGCGTCTGCACCGCCTCGATCACGCCGCCGCCCAGGCAGACCTCGCCGTCATACAGCACGGCCGATTGCCCCGGAGTGACCGCCCACTGTGCGTCAGGGAACGACAGCGAGATCGTCCCCGCGTCGGACGACGCTTCCAGCGTGCACGCCGAGTCGGCCTGGCGATAGCGCGCCTTGGACGCCAGCGCGCCCGGGGCCGGCGGCTCGCCCGCCACCCAGGCGAGATCCATCGCGCTGAGCCGGTGCGACAGCAGCCACGGATGGTCGTGCCCCTGGACGACGCGCAGCGTGTTGGTGTCCAGCTCCTTGCGTGCGACGAACCACGGCGCATGCTCGCCGCCGCCGCGCTGGCTGCGCTTGTCCTTGACGCCGCCGATGCCCAGCCCCTGGCGCTGGCCGAGCGTGTAGAAGCTCAGGCCGACATGCTCGCCCAGCTTGCGGCCGCGGTCGTCCAGGATCGGGCCCGGGTCGTGCGCGAGGTACTTGTTCAGGAACTCGCGGAACGGGCGCTCGCCGATGAAGCAGATGCCCGTGGAATCCTTCTTGCGCGCGTTGGGCAGCGCGATCTCGTCGGCGATGCGGCGCACCTCCGTCTTTTGCAGTTCGCCCACGGGAAACAGCGTCTGCGCCAGCTGCGCCTGGTTCAGGCGGTGCAGGAAGTAGCTCTGGTCCTTGCCCGGATCCAGGCCCTTGAGCAGCTCATGCAGGCCCGTCGATTCGTTCTTGCGGACGCGCGCGTAGTGCCCGGTGGCAATGCGCTCGGCACCGAGCCGCATCGCGTGGTCGAGGAAGGCCTTGAACTTGATCTCGGCGTTGCACAGCACGTCGGGGTTGGGCGTGCGGCCGGCGCGGTGCTCGCGCAGGAACTCGGCGAACACGCGATCCTTGTACTCCGCGGCGAAGTTGACGTGCTCGATCTCGATGCCCAGCACATCGGCGACGCTGGCGGCGTCCAGGAAATCCTGGCGCGTCGAGCAGTACTCTTCGTCGTCGTCGTCCTCCCAGTTCTTCATGAAGATGCCGACGACCTCGTGCCCCTGCTTCTTGAGCAGGTAGGCCGACACCGCCGAATCCACACCGCCGGACAGGCCGACCACCACGCGCTTCGCTGACATGCCTCGATTGTAGGAAACGGGGCCTTGCCGCGCCGCGAAGGGGCTAACAAGCTGCGGACGGGCTCTGGACGCGCCGGACGGCTTCTAGGGCTCCGACGTCGCGCTGCCTGCGTCCGGCCGGGCGACGCTGGGATGCGTGTAGATCGCGTCCAGCGGCAGGCGGCGGCCGGCGCGGTGGTCGGCAACGCATTGCAGCACCAGCGGCCCGCGCAGGCGGTCGCCGGCGGCGGCGATCTCGTCGAAGGTCATCCAGAGCGTGCGCACCACGGGGCTGTCGAGCGTGCGGCCGGGCACCGGATCGCCGGCCGTGCCGCTGAACGCGAAGCGCATGTAGGTGACGCCGGGGCCGCGCTGCGAATCGGGGTTGCGCGCCATGTAGACGCCCAGGAATGCCTCGGGCGTGAAGTGGCAGGCGGTCTCTTCCAGCGCCTCGCGGACCGCGCCTTCGAGCGGCGACTCGCCGGCCTCGAGGCCGCCGGCGGGGTTGTTGATGCGCAGGCCGTCCCGCGTCATCTCCTCGATCATCAGGTAGCGCCCGTCCTTCTCGATGACGGCCGCCACGGTGACGCTCGGCTTCCAACGATCTGCTGCCATGGCCGGCGATTGTGGCGGCGCGGGCGCGTGCCCGCCAGCGAATCCGTGGGATGGCGCGCCGGGGTGTGGCGTTGCGTGCACGCCTCACCCGCCCGAGGCGCGCCACTAAACGCGGGGGAGCAATGTGTGTAAGCTGTGCCGCTATTGCGCAGTTGGAGCCCATTGCCACAGGGCTCGCATGCCCATCCAGGGCCTTGTGTGACGGGCCCGGTTCTTGCGACCAGGACTGACAAAGTTGGCGAGGAGACATCCATGTTGATCGGTGTTCCGCTGGAGACGGCGGCGGGCGAGACGCGCGTGGCCGTCACGCCGGAGACGGCCAAGAAGTTGAAGGCGCAGGGCCATGTGCTGCGGGTGCAGTCCGGCGCCGGCGTCGCCGCCAGTGCCACCGACGAGGCCTACGTGGCCGCGGGTGCCGAGATCGTCGACCGCGTCTCCGCCCTCGGCGCCGACCTCGTCCTGAAGGTGCGCGCCCCGCAGTCCGACGAGCTCGGGCTGATGAAGCCGGGCGCGGTGCTGGTGGGCATGCTCAACCCGTTCGACCGCGACGGCCTGTCCCGGCTCGCGGGCGCCAGGCTGACGTCCTTCGCGCTGGAGGCCGCGCCGCGCACGACGCGCGCCCAGAGCATGGACGTGCTGTCCTCGCAGGCCAACATCGCCGGCTACAAGGCCGTGATGATCGCGGCCGACAAGTACCAGCGCCTGTTCCCGATGTTGATGACGGCCGCCGGCACGATCAAGGCCGCGCGCGTCGTCGTGCTGGGCGTGGGCGTCGCGGGCCTGCAGGCGATCGCCACGGCCAAGCGCCTGGGCGCGGTCATCGAGGCCACCGACGTGCGCCCCAGCGTCAAGGAGCAGGTCGAGTCGCTCGGCGCCAAGTTCATCGACGTGCCCTACGAGACGGCCGAGGAAAGGGAAGCCGCCGAAGGGGTCGGCGGCTACGCCCGCCCGATGCCGCCGTCCTGGCTCGACCGCCAGAAGGTGGAAGTGGCCAAGCGCGTGGCGCAGGCCGACGTCGTCGTCACGACGGCGCTGATCCCGGGTCGCGCGGCGCCGCTGCTGGTCACCGAGGACATGGTCAAGTCGATGAAGCCGGGCTCGGTGATCGTCGACATCGCCGCCGGCCGCGGCCCGGGCGGCAGCGACGGCAACTGCCCCCTGACCGAGGCCGGCCGCACGGTGGTCAAGCACGGCGTGACGATCGTCGGCGAGACCAACCTTCCCGCGCTGGTGGCCGCCGACTCGTCGTCGCTGTACGCGCGCAACGTGCTCGACTTCCTGAAGCTGGTGCTGAACAAGGAAGCGGCATTCCACCTCGACCTGCAGGACGACATCGTCGCCGCGTGCCTGATGACGCACGAGGGCGAGGTCAAGCGTGCCTGAGCGCCCGCCACGCGCGTGACGCGCCCCCGCGCGCGAGCCAACGAATCAACGCATCCGAGGAGCCTCCATGGACATCGTCTCCCCCACGATCATCAACCTGATCATCTTCGTGCTGGCGATCTACGTCGGCTACCACGTGGTGTGGACCGTCACGCCGGCGCTGCACACGCCGCTGATGGCGGTGACCAACGCGATCTCGGCGATCGTGATCGTCGGCGCGATGCTGGCGGCCGCGCTCACCGAGAGCCCGCTGGCCAAGACGATGGGCGTGCTGGCGGTGGCGCTCGCCGCGGTCAACGTGTTCGGCGGCTTCCTCGTCACGCGGCGCATGCTGGAGATGTTCAGGAAGAAGGAACGTCCGGCCAAGGACGGGCAGGCATGACGATGCTCGTGCCGGAGACCGTGCCGCGCAGCCCGTTCTGGCGGGTGCTGCAGCTGATCGCGGGCGTCGCGCTGTTCCTGTACTCGCTGCGCCTGCTGTCGCCGATGCCCGGCGACCGCGCCGGCTTCATCCTGCTGGTGGCGATCCTGGCCGCGGGCTCGATGGCGCTCACGGATTCGATCGTCGGCCTCGCGATCGCCGCGCTCGACAAGATGCAAAAGAAGGGGAACGAATGAGCCTCAACCTCGTGACGCTGCTGTACCTGGTGGCCAGCGTCTGCTTCATCCAGGCGCTCAAGGGCCTGTCGCATCCCACCACCTCGATCCGCGGGAACGTGTTCGGCATGGTGGGCATGACCATCGCCGCCGTCACCACCGGCGCGCTGATCTGGAAGCTCGCCGGCACGCCGCTGGGCCTCTCCTGGGTGCTGCTGGGGCTGGTCGTGGGCGGTGGCTACGGCGCCTGGCGCGCGAAGACGGTCGAGATGACCAAGATGCCCGAGCTGGTGGCGTTCTTCCACAGCATGATCGGCCTGGCCGCCGTGTTCATCGCGATCGCCGCGGTGGCCGAGCCGTCGGCGCTGGAGCCGGGCCTGGCCAGGGGCGAGCCCATTCCCACCGGCAACCGGCTGGAGCTGTTCCTGGGCGCGGCCATCGGCGCGATTACGTTCAGCGGCTCGGTCATCGCGTTCGGCAAGCTCTCGGGCACCTACAAGTTCCGCCTGTTCAAGGGCGCGCCGGTGCAGTTCGCGGGCCAGCACTTCCTGAACCTGGCGCTCGGGCTGGCGATGCTGGGCTGCGGCATCGCGTTCGTCGCGACGGAAAGCCCGATCGCCTTCGGCCTCATGCTCGCGCTGAGCTTCGTGCTGGGCGTGCTGATCATCATCCCGATCGGCGGCGCGGACATGCCCGTCGTCGTCTCGATGTTGAACAGCTATTCCGGCTGGGCCGCGGCGGGCATCGGCTTCTCGCTGAACAACGCGATGCTGATCATCGCCGGCTCGCTGGTGGGCAGCTCGGGCGCGATCCTGAGCTACATCATGTGCAAGGCGATGAACCGCTCGTTCTTCAGCGTGATCCTGGGCGGCTTCGGCGCCGAACCGGGCTCCGCGGCGGCGGGCTCGACCGAGCAGCGGCCGGTCAAGAGCGGCTCGGCCGACGATGCCGCGTTCATCCTGGGCAACGCCGAGAGCGTGATCATCGTGCCGGGCTACGGCCTGGCGGTGGCGCGCGCGCAGCATGCCGTCAAGGAGCTGGCGGCCAAGCTCACGGCCAAGGGCGTCACCGTCAAGTACGCCATCCATCCCGTGGCCGGCCGCATGCCGGGCCACATGAACGTGCTGCTGGCCGAGGCCGAAGTGCCTTACGACCAGGTGTTCGAGATGGACGAGATCAACGGCGAGTTCGGCCAGGCCGACGTCGCGATCATCCTTGGCGCCAACGACGTCGTGAACCCGGCGGCGCTGGTCAAGGGCTCGCCGATCTACGGCATGCCCATCCTCGAGGCCTACAAGGCGCGCACGGTGATCGTGAACAAGCGCTCGATGGCCGCCGGCTACGCGGGTCTGGACAACGAGCTGTTCTACATGGACAAGACGATGATGGTCTTCGGCGACGCCAAGAAGGTGGTCGAGGACATGCTCAAGGCCGTCGAATGACGTGATTTCCTGCGCGCTTCACCCCGAACCGATCGCCAGAATCGGATAAGGTCCCCACAAGAATTTCCTTTACCGCTACAGACCCCGCACGCCGGAGACAAGATGGAACGCAACTGGTTGAAGAACTACCCTGAAGGGGTCACGCCGCACGTGAACGCGAACGAATACGCGTCGCTGGTCGAACTGCTGGACAACAGCTTCAAGAAGTACGCCGACCTGACCGCGTACAAGTTCATGGGCAAGGACTTCAGCTACCGGCTGGTCGACGAGATGTCGCGCGCGTTCGCGGCCTATGCGCAGACGCTGGGCCTGGCGCAGGGCGATCGCGTCGCCATCATGATGCCCAACGTGCCGCAGTACCCGGTGGTCGTGGCGGGCCTGCTGCGCGCCGGCCTGGTGGTGGTCAACGTCAACCCGCTGTACACGCCGCGCGAGCTCGAGCACCAGCTCAAGGACTCCGGCGCCAAGGCCATCGTCATCATCGAGAACTTCGCCACCACGCTGCAGGAAGTGTTGCACGAGGTACCGACCAAGAAGATCGTGCTCGCCTCGATGGGCGACATGCTGGGCCTGCTCAAGGGCACGCTGGTCAACTACGTCGTGCGCAACGTCAAGAAGATGGTGCCCGAGTTCGACCTGCCCGGCGCCGTGCGCTTCAACGACGCGATCGCCATCGGCCGCCGCGCCGCGTTCAAGCCGGTCAAGGTGGGCGCCGACGACATCGCCGTGCTGCAGTACACCGGCGGCACGACGGGCGTGAGCAAGGGTGCGGTGCTGCTGCATCGCAACCTCGTGGCCAACCTGCTGCAGTCCGACGCCTGGTACCAGCCGGCGCTCAGCAAGATCCCCAAGGGCACGCAGATCGTCACCATCTGCGCGCTGCCGCTGTATCACATCTTCGGCTTCAACACGAACATGATGCTGGGCCTGCGCATGGGCTCGTGCAACCTGCTGATCGCCAATCCGCGCGACATCCCGGCGATGTTCAAGGACCTGAAGCGCCAGCCGTTCCACAGCCTGCCGGCCGTCAACACGCTGTTCAACGCGATGGCCAACCACCCCGACTTCGACTCGGTGGACTGGTCGCACCTCGTGATGTCGGTGGGCGGCGGCATGGCGGTGCAGCAGGCCACGGCGCAGCTGTGGCTGCAGAAGACGGGCTGCCCGATCTGCGAGGGCTACGGCCTGTCCGAGACCTCGCCGGCCGTCTCGTGCAACCCGGTCAACACCACCGCCTACAGCGGCACGATCGGCCTGCCGATGCCCGATACCGACATCGCCCTGCTGGACGACGAAGGCAACGAGGTGCCCATCGGCGAGCGCGGCGAGATCGCCGTGCGCGGCCCGCAGGTGATGGCCGGCTACTGGCAGCGCCCCGACGAGACGGCCAAGGTGATGACCGCCGACGGCTTCTTCCGCACCGGCGACGTCGGCCTGGTGGACGAGCGCGGCTACTTCAAGATCGTCGACCGCAAGAAGGACATGATCCTGGTCTCGGGCTTCAACGTGTACCCGAACGAGGTCGAGGACGTCGTCAACCTGATGCCCGGCGTGCTGGAGTGCGCGGCCGTGGGCGTGGCCGACGAGAAGGCCGGCGAGGCCGTCAAGATCGTCATCGTGCGCAAGGATCCGGCGCTGACCGAGGCCGACGTGCGGGCCTGGTGTGAAACAAATCTTACCGGTTACAAACGCCCGAAGATCGTTGAATTCCGTTCTGATCTGCCGAAATCCAATGTAGGCAAGATCCTGCGGCGCGAGCTGCGGGACGGCAAATGACGATGTAGTCGGCCTCGGGGCCGTCAGGAAACCTCGATGATGACCACCACCTTCGCCGAAAACTACGTCCGCACCGAAGCCGGCAAGGCCGAGATCCGGGCGCAGACCATCAAGATGTCGCGCCCCGCGCGCAACCTGTTGATGGTGATCGACGGCAGCTGCAGCGGCGACGCGTGGCTGGGCAAGGTCAACGGCAGCACGCCGGCCGACCTCGAGGTGCTGATCGCCGCCAAGCTGATCGCCCCGCAGGGCGGCGCGGCGGGCAAGACGGTGCACCAGCGCGTGCCGGTGGAGGTCGCGGTGCGCGACTGGACCTACGACGCGCTGTACACGCTGCTCACGCACGAGGCCAAGGAGCGCTTCGGCCTGATCAAGGGCTACCGGTTGATCCTCAAGATCGAGGGCTGCTCCGACCTGGCCGGCATCCAGGCCGTGGCGCTGGAATTCGTCGAGCACATCCGCAAGGCGCACGGCGAGGAGTCGGCGGCGCGCTTCCGCAAGCAGCTCGGCGCGACCGAGTAGGGCGCTGCGAGCGAACCCGGCACGTCGGCTCGCGCCGGCACGAGGCGCCCGTCCGTCGTCGAGAATGCTCACCGCGGATCCGTTCGGGCGCTGCCTTGCGCCTGGCCTGGACACCCCTTGACGACGCGCTCGAACGCGTCGGGTCGGCCCACGGCGTTCCTGGGATTCCATCAACGGACTGAAAGGCAAGCGATGACGCGCCTGGCCATCGTCGGCGCAATGCACGAGGAGATCGCCGCGCTGCGGCCCTGCCTCGACGATCTGCGCACCGAACGCCGCGCCGGCCGCGACTTCCACTTCGGCCGCCTCGACGGCCATGACGTGATCCTGGTGCGCTGCGGCATCGGCAAGGTGGCCGCGGCCACGACGACCGCCGTGCTGCTGGACGCGTTCGACGCGAGCGCGCTGCTGTTCACCGGCGTGGCGGGCGGCCTGGGCGAGGGCGTGCGGGTGGGCGACATCGTCGTCGCCACCGCGCTGCTGCAGCACGACATGAACGCCGAGCCGCTGTTCCCGCGCTGGGAGGTGCCGCTGACCGGCCGTGCCCGCTTCGCGGCGGACCCGGGCTGGTCGCAGCGCCTGCTGCGCGCCGGCCGGGCGCTGGCGTCGACCAACGTGCACGCCGACACGGCCACGATCCACGCGGGCCTGGTCGTCAGCGGCGACCGCTTCGTGGCCACGCGCGCCGAGAGCGACCAGCTGCGCGCCGCGCTGCCCGACGCCTTGGCCGTCGAGATGGAAGGCGCCGCCGTGGCCCAGGTCTGCCACGACTTCGGACGGCCGTTCGGCGTCGTGCGCACGATCTCCGACCGCGCCGACGACGCCGCCCACGTCGATTTCCAGCGCTTCGTGCGCGACGTCGCCGCGCCGTATTCGCGCGACATCGTGCGCGCCGCGCTGGCGCTTCGCACGACGTGAGTCGGTACGGCGGGTTGGCCGCGGGCGTCACGCGGCATCCTCCGGATCGCGTGTCGCGATGCCGGTGAATGGCGGGTTGTGACCCGCCCTACCGAAGCGCGGGCGGCCTGCGCTCCGTGCTACCGCCCGTAGAGCGCCGCCAGCGCCTCGTTGCGCGTCTGCCTGTCAGAGAACCAGCGATCCAGCCACGGCTCGCCAAAGCGCGCGGCCAGTGCCAGTGCGCGGGCCAGGGCCTCGGATCGGCCAGGTTGGCCGGCCAGGCGCAGGCTGGCCGCAAGCTCGAGTTCGAGGAACGCACGGTCGACGCTCTCGCCCGCGTCGACGTCGAATTCGTCCAGCAGCGCGAGCCCCGCGCGCGCGTGCGCGGCGCCGTCGTCGCCGCGGCCGAGCGCGTTGCCGGCCATCGCGCACAGGTAGTGCGCGCGTTCGCGGTTGACCCAGGTGCCGGCGGGCTGCCAGAAGCGCAACGCGTGGTCGGCGCAGCGCGTCAGCGCCTCGCGCAGCTCGGGCTGGGCGAGGTCGCCAAGCGGGCGCTCGACCAGCTCCGACGCGATGTTGTTGGTGACCGCGCCGAACGCGGCGTCCAGGCCCGTGCCGGGCGCGTCGTGCACCTCGCCGAGCGGCTGCAGCGCGTGCAGCACCTGGCGGCCGGCGGCCTCGGCCGGCAGGCGGCTGATGGCGAACTGCACGGCACCGAGCGCCACCAGCGTGCGCGCCTTGTCGAGCGGGGCGTCGGCGCTCGCGGCGAGCGCCTGCGTCCACTGGCGCGCCAGCGCCTCGTCGCCGGCGACGTGCGCCGCGATCGCCGCATGGCGCAGGATCAGCGGCGTGACGTCGGCGCCCGCCTGCCGCACGACGGCCTGCTGGCGGGCCAGCGCCTCGTCCCACAGGCCGAACTTCTCGCCGGCGACGTGATCAAGCAGGAACGACAGCCGGCCCAGCCTGCCCGCGCTCAGCGCGGCGATGTCCAGCGAACGCAACAGCTCGAGCGCGCGCGGCGGCTCGTCGTCGTGCAGCGCGTCGGCCTGCGCGAGCAGTGCATCGGCATCGGGCGGAGGGGCGACGGGATCGCTCATCGGGGGCGGCCTCGGGGGAGGGTGGCGGATCGGGCCATCGTATCTCTGCATGCCGGCGGGCGGCATGCGGCAAACTTCGGGTTTCGCCCGTTCCTGCCGTCCCATGTCGCTGCGCCTGTTCGTCGAATCGCCCCTGTCCGCCGACCTCGAGTTCGCGTTGCCGGAAGACGCCGCGCGCCACGTCCAGGTGCGGCGGCTGCAGCCGGGCGACGCGCTGCGCCTGTTCGACGGCCGCGGCGGGCAATGGCAGGCGCAGGTCACGCGCATGGGCAAGCGCGACGTGGACGTGCGCGTGCTCGCGCACGAGGCGGTGGAGCGCGAGCTGCCGTTCCGCCTCGAGATCGCGCTGGGCATGCCCACCAACGAGCGCATGGACGCGCTGATCGAGAAGGCCACCGAGCTCGGCGCCGCCGCGATCCAGCCGCTGCAGACCGAGCGCTCCGTGCTGCGGCTGGACGGCGAGCGCGCCGCCAAGCGGGTCGCGCACTGGCAGGCCGTGGCCGTCGGCGCCAGCGAGCAGAGCGGCCGCACGCGCGTGCCGGTGGTCGCGCCGGTGCGCAGCGTCGCGGCGTGGCTCGCGGACCAGGCCGACGACGGCGCGGTCGCGGGCCGCTTCGTCATGAGCACCGGCAGCGCGGCGTCGCTCGCGAGCGTCGTCGCGCCGGCCGCGTCGGGCCGCTGGATCGCGTTGAGCGGCCCGGAGGGCGGGCTCGCGCCCGACGAGGAGGCCGAGGCCGTCGCGCGCGGCTTCACGCGCATCAGCCTCGGCGGACTGATCCTGCGCGCCGACACCGCGCCGCTGGCCTGGCTCGCGCAGATGGCGGTGCTGCTGCCGCGCGCGGCGTGAAGACATTCGCCTCGAGCCGCGAAGGCTCGTTCACGGCCAGGCGGGCAGACTGCGCGATCGACCACGCGAGTGCATCGCCATGACCATCGACGTCCCCAGCCCGATCGACCTGCGACGGATGTCCGACGCCCGCCCCTGGGCCGAGACCGCGCTCGCGCGCCGCCCGGTGCGCCCCGAGTTCTTCGATGCCTTCGCCCGCGAGATCGGCCGCGACGGCGCGCGTGTGCTCGAACTGGGCTCCGGCCCCGGCTTCCTGGCCGAGCACCTGCTGCGCGCATGGCCTGCGCTCGACTACGTCGCGCTCGACTTCTCGCCCGCGATGCACCAGCTGGCCGCCGAGCGCCTGGGCGAGCGCGCGGCCCGCGTGCGCGTGGTCGAGCGCAGCTTCCGCGCGGCGGACTGGGCCGACGGCCTGGGCCCGTTCGACGCCGTCGTCACGCACCAGGCGGTGCACGAGCTGCGCCACAAGGACCACGCCGCGACCCTGCACGCGCAGGTGCGCCCGCTGCTGGCGCCCGGCGGCCGCTACCTCGTCTGCGACCACTACCTGGGCGGCGACGGGCTGTCCAACGACCAGCTCTACATGACCGTGGTGCAGCAGCGCGAGGCGTTGCTGCGGGCGGGGTTCGCGGATGTCGAGGCCGTGCTCGTCAAGGGCGGGCTGGCGCTGCATCGGGCGCAATAGGCCGACGGCGCGGCGAGGCACTGCCGAAGGGGGTCAGCCCCGGCCTCCGTCCGCGTGAGATGCCGCCGCGCCGGTCAACACCCCGGCGCGGATGAAGGAGGGGCCAGACGCCTCGTGTTGCGCGACGAGGTGGTCGTCGCGCCGTGTCCGCTCAACGCCCTTGTTCGACGTCGTGGATCGCGCGGCGCGTCGCCTCGATCGCGAGATCGGCGTGCTCGACGATGCGGTTGCGCAGGTTGCGCGCCTCGGGGTTGTCCTCCTCGCGGGCGACATCGTCCTTGGCCTTCTGCAGCAGCTCCAGCGCGTGGTGCAGGCGGCCGGGGCGGTCGAGGTGCGCGTCTTCGGGCGGGTGGTTCTCGACGTTCTTGCCGTCCTCCATCGCGGCGACCTTGGCCTCGCGGATCGCGCGGTCGGTCTCGACGATCGCGACGTCCTCCTGCGCGCTGACGGCGGCGTCGCCGGGGCGGTGCTCGAGGTTCCAGCGCGCGGCGCGCAGGTCGGTCAGCGCGTGCAGGTAGGCGGGATGCCGGCCCGGCAGGTCGGCGGCGTTTGCCGACAGCGCGGTCAGCGAGGCGCACAGCGCGAGCGTGGCGGCGAGGGTGTTCGAGAGGGTGCGGGACATCGTGGTCTCCTGGGTGTCGTTCGGATCGTGTGTGCGTGGTGCGCCCTCAGGAAACGGGCCCCGCGAAGCACGCGTTGACGTTCGATCGGCCGCGCGCCTTGCGGGTTGCTGAAGGCGGCGTGACATCGCGAGCGGTCGTGCCATGGAGAACGCCGCGCGGGCCCGGGGCCGGCGCGGCGTCTCGCGGAGGGCGCCTCGCGGCGCGGGTCGATCAGCGATGGTGCTCGACGTCGGCGATGGCGTGCCGGGTGGCCTCGAGGGCGCGATCGATGTGTTCGACGATGCGGCCCTGGATCTCGCGGGCCCGCGGGTTGTCCTCGGGCTCGGCGACGTCGTGGCGCGCGCTGGCCAGCAGGTCTTGCGCGTGGTGCAGCGCGCCGGCGCGGTCGAGCTGCGCGTCCTCCTGGACGTTCCTGGCGCCGACGGGCTTGGCGTCCAGTTCCGCGGCGCGCGTGGCTTCCTGGATCGCGCGGTCGGTCTCGCTGGCGGCGATGCCTTCCTGCTCGCTGACCGCCGCGTCGCCGCCGCGGTGGGTCAGGTTCCAGTGCGCGAGGCGCAGGTCGGACAGTGCGTGCAGGTAGGCGGGGTGGCGGCCGGTCGGGTCCGCGGCCTGTGCGCCGAACGCGCTGAAGAGGGCGGCCAGGGCGAGCGAGGCCACGAGCGGGGTCGAACGACGGATGGGCATGAGGATCTCCTTTCGAGGTTTGTTCGTTTCGACAGGGCGCCGTGAAAGAAACGGCTCCCCCGAACGCCTCGTTGACCCTCGCCCTGCGGATGAGCGTGTGAGCGGCGTTACGAAGCGTTGTCGTCCGCCATGGTCGAGCTGCCGCCGCGCGCGGAGCCCTTGACCATGTCGAACTTGAACAACCGGCATTCGATGGGCCCGTTCCACATCGGCACGCGACGGCTCTCCTTCAGGCGCATCGCGCTGGGGAGCTTCATGTCGGGGCTCAGCACCCAGGCCGTCCAGCCGCTGTAGTGGCGCTTCCAGTGCGTCGCGAGCTGCGCGAAGAACTCGCCGGCGTTCGACGCGCTGCCGCCGTCGACGATCGCCGATTCGCGGCCCGCACGCCGCGGGACGTCCTGCGCGGCGTGGCGCGCGGCCTCGGGGTTCTCGCGCGCCCACGCGTCCGCGCCCGGGCCGCGCGGGCGCTCGCCCGCGTCACGCGCGGGGGCGTCCTGCGCGCGCGGGGCCGCGAACGTGCGTGGCGCGCGCGGGGCGTCGGCGCCCGCGCTGCCGCGGCCCTTGGCGTCGATGCGCTCGCCGTACGGCGGGTTCATCACGATGGTGCCGCGGTCGGCCGGCGCGGGGCGCTGCAGCGCGTCGGCCGTCTTGAATTCGATGGCGTGCGCCACGCCCGCGCGCTCGGCGTTGCGGGCGGCGAAGTCGGTCATTCGGAACGACACGTCGCCGGCCCAGATGGGCACCGCCGGCTTGACGATGGCATCGCGCGCGGCGACCTGCATCTCGCCCCATTGCTTGGAGTAGTCCAGGAACGGGCGCAGCCGCTCGAACGCGAAGCGCCGCGTCAGCCCGGGCGCGACGTTGCAGGCGATCTGCGCCGCCTCGATCGCGATCGTGCCGGCGCCGCAGGTGGGGTCCAGCAGCCCGCCGTCCTCCGGCCGGCCGTGCCAGCCGGCGGCGTACAGGATCGTCGACGCGAGGGTCTCCTTCAGCGGCGCCTCGCCCTGCTGTTCACGCCAGCCGCGCTTGAACAGCGCCTCGCCGGACAGGTCGATCGCCAGCCACGCGTGCGTCTCGTTGACGTGCAGGCTGATCGCCAGGTCGGGGAAGCGCGTGTCGACGCTGGGCCGCGCGCCCGCCATCTCGCGCATGATGTCGCAGACGGCGTCCTTGATGCGCAGGGCGGCGAAGTTCAGCGACTGCAGCGGCGAGCGCTGCGCCGTCACGTCGACGCGGATCGTCTCGTCGGGCGTGATCCATTCCGACCAGTTGATGCGGCGGCCAAGCTCGTACAGGTCGCGCTCGTCGCGGTACTCGGCATCCACCATCGGCCACAGCACGCGTTGCGCGAGGCGGCTGTGCAGGTTCAGGCGCATCGCGTGTTCCACGTTCTCGGCGACCATCACGCCGCCGCGGCCGGCCTCGATGCCCTGGGTGGTGCCCAGGATGCGCGCGCACTCCTCGGCGAGCAGCTGCTCGCTGCCGTTGGCGCAGGTGACGAAAAGGAAATCGGTGGTCATGGCGGTGCACCCTTCGGCACGTCGAGGAACGCCCGCTCTTCGCGGACGCGCGGGGAAAAGGAATCAGACGGTGCGTCGCAGGTTCGCCGGCGCGATCTTCAGCGCTTCGCGGTACTTGGCGACGGTACGGCGCGCCACCTGGATGCCCTGGCCTTCCAGCAGCTCGGCGAGCTGGCTGTCGGACAGCGGCTTGGCGGGGCTCTCGGCCGCCACGAGCTGCTTGATCAGCGCGCGCACGGCCGTCGACGACGCGTTGCCGCCGGCGTCGGTGTTGAGCGACGAGCCGAAGAAGTACTTGAGCTCGTAGGTGCCGAACGGCGTGGACATGTACTTGGCCGTGGTCACGCGCGAGATCGTGGACTCGTGCAGCCCCAGCTCGTCGGCGATCTCGCGCAGCACCAGCGGCTTCATCGCGATCGCGCCGTGCGAGAAGAAGTTCTTCTGCCGCTCGATGATGGCCTGCGACACGCGCAGGATGGTGTCGAAGCGCTGCTGGATGTTGCGGATGAACCAGCGCGCCTCCTGCAGCCGCGCGGACAGCTGGCTGCCGCCGGCGCGCTGCGACTTGATCGCCTGCGCGTACAGGTCGTTGACGCGCAGCTTGGGCATGACGTCGGGGTTGAGCACGGCCTTCCACTGGCGCGCCACCTTCATCACGATGACGTCGGGGACGATCACCTGCTCCTCGGCGCGCGCGAAAGGGCGGCCGGGCTTGGGCTCCAGGCCCACGATCAGGCCCTGCGCGGCGCGCACGGTGGCTTCGTCCATCTCGATCAGCTGCGCGATCTTCTTGAAGTCGCGCCTGGCCAGCAGCGGCAGGTGCTCGGTGCAGATCTTGAGCGCGGCCAGCAGCGTGACGGCCGTGGACTTGGCCGGCGGCTTCTGGCGCAGCTGCAGGCACAGGCATTCGCCGAGCGAGCGCGCGCCCACGCCGGTGGGCTCCATGCTCTGCAGGAAGTTCAGGCCGCACTGCAGGCGGTCCTTCAGCTCCTCGCGCTCTTCCTCGCCCTCGACGTCCAGCACTTCGGCCAGGCGTTCGGCAATCTCGTCGAGCGTGTCGGCGAGGTAGCCGTCCTCGTTGAGCGACTCGATCAGCACCAGCACGGCCGCTGCGTCCTCGTCGGACAGGCGCAGGCTGCTCAGCTGCGCGCGAAGGTGGTCTTCCAGCGTGACGCCCGCGTTCGCGCGGTTCTGGCGCTCGAAGTCGTCGTCGTCGCTGCCGGACTGGCCGCCGGCCGACGACGGCAGCTCGCGGATGCCGTCGAAGTCGTCGCGCTCGGTGCCGTTCTCCCAGTCGTCGCGCTCGGTGGTGCCGAAGTCGGCGGCGTCCACGCCCGCGGGCTCGTCGCCGCCTTCACTGCCGGCGCGGCTGTCGGCCTCGGCGTCGGACGCGGCCTTGACGGTGTCGCCGCTGCCGGCCGATGCGCTCGCGTCGGGCGCGTCGAACGGCAGCTCGGGTACGGGCGCGTCCTCCTCGGGCTCGAGGAAGGGGTTCTGCTCCATCATCTGCTCGATCTCCTGGTGCAGTTCCAGGGTCGAGAGCTGCAGCAGCCGGATGGACTGCTGCAGCTGCGGCGTCAGCGCCAGGTGTTGCGACAGGCGGACCTGCAGCGAGGCTTTCATGATCGCGACCTTGAACGCCTCACATGCGGAAGTGTTCGCCGAGGTAGACGCGTCGCACGTCCGGGTTCTCGACGATCTCCGCGGGCGTGCCTTCGGCCAGCACCCGGCCCTCGCTGATGATGTAGGCGCGGTCGCAGATGCCCAGCGTCTCGCGCACGTTGTGGTCGGTGATCAGCACGCCGATGCCGCGCGCCTTCAGGAAGCCGATGATGCGCTGGATCTCGATCACGGCGATCGGGTCGACGCCCGCGAACGGCTCGTCCAGAAGGATGAAGCGCGGCTGCGTGGCGAGCGCGCGCGCGATCTCGACGCGGCGCCGCTCGCCGCCCGACAGCGCGGGCGCCGGCGAGTCGCGCAGGTGCGTGAGGCTCAGGTCGTTGAGCAGGCCGTTCAGGCGCTTGTCGATCTCGGCCGGCTTGAGCGCCTTGCCGTTCTCGTCGTACTGCAGTTCCAGCACGGCGCGGATGTTCTCGTCGACCGTCAGCTTGCGGAAGATCGAGGCTTCCTGCGGCAGGTAGCTCAGGCCCAGGCGCGAGCGCTGGTGGATCGGCTTGGCCGAGATCGGCTGGCCGTCGATGCGGATGTCGCCGGCGTCGGCGCGCACCAGGCCGACGACCATGTAGAACGTCGTCGTCTTGCCCGCGCCGTTGGGGCCCAGCAGGCCCACCACCTCGCCCGCGTTGACGGCCAGGTGCACCTCCTTGACCACGAGCCGCGCGCCGTAGGACTTGCGCAGCCCCGCGGCCTCCAGCCGGCTCTGCGACGACGGCGCCGCGGCCGGGCCGCGCGCGACCTCCGCGCTGACGGGTGGCGGCGTCACCGGCGTGGCCGATGGGGACACCGCGGTGCCAGGCTTGACCTGCGCCGTGCTCGGGACGCCGTCGGTCATTTGCCCGACCCCGATGCTGGCGTCGTCAGCTCCAGCGGCTTGGGCGGCGGCGCCGAGCTGGGCGCCTTGGGCGTGAAGACAACCGTGGTGCGGCCGCCGGCGCTGCTGGCCGCGACGCCCTCGCTGGCGCCCGAGCCCAGCTTGACCGTGTCGGTGGCCGTGTCGTACGTGATCAGCGCGGCGCTCGCCTGGTCGGTGACGACCGTGCCCTTGAGCATGCGCAGGTGCGCGGCGCCGACGAAGCGCACGCGGTTGGCGGCGCTGTCGTACTCGATGCGCTGGGCGTCGCCCTCGCTGTATTCGTCCGCCCCGTCGCGCTTCTGGCGGAACGTGGCGGGCCGCGCCGCCGAGCCGAAGGCAAAGCCCAGGCGCTGGCCGTCCGGATCCTCGCTGACCTCGACGCGGTCGGCGTGGATCTCGAGCGTGCCCTGCGTGATGACGACGTCGCCCGTGAACACGGCGCTGTGCTTCTTCAGGTCGACCACGTCGGGCGCCTGGCCGGCGCTCGTGACGCTCATCGGCTTGCTGCGGTCGGCCTTCTCGGCGTGGGCGCTCGCGGCCAGCGTGAGGAGGGCAGCGGCCACCAGCGCGAAGGCGGCGCGCGACCCCGCGACGCCCGGGTGGCCGGACGCCGCGACAGGGGCGGCTTCAGTCGGAAGGGGAGGTGTAAGCGGACGCATCGTGATCGGCACGGAAATTGCAGATCATTCTAGCCCGCGCGCCCCCGACGTGGGCACTTCGACGCCCCTTCATGCAGCGGGTTGTTCGACCTGTCGGCCCCGCCCAACGCCGCGGGCCGCCGCGCTTCGCGGCCGGTGTGCGCGGCCTTCGCGCGGCGCGAATCAGCGCCCGCGGCGCACGCGATCCAGCAGCCAGTCGGTGGTGGCGAGCACGCTGGCCGGACCCTGCTCGGGCTGGGCGACGGCCACGAAGCGGCCGGCGATCGCCATCTCGGGCATGTACTCGATGCCGTAGGCGTCCGTCAGCTGGTTGGCTTCCTTGCACCTGACGTCGGTGGTGAAGCCGCGCCAGGCGTTGGACACCTTGTCCGGATCGAGCCCGCTCTCCTTGGCGAACAGCAGCATGTCCTCGAGCGAGTCGACCGGCTTCTTCTGCACATGGAAGCGCGTGAACGTCTTGAAGTGCATCTTGTCGACCAGCCCCAGCGCCTCCCACGTGTAGAAGATGCGCTGGTGCACCTGCTTGCGCGCGTCGAAGCCCACCGGCACGCGGCGGAAGTGCACGTCGGCCGGCAGCTTGCCGACCCAGGGCTCGATCAGCGGCTCGAACGCGAAGCAGTGCGGGCAGCCGTACCAGAAGAACTCGATGACCTCGATCTTGCCGTTGGACGGCACCGCCACCGGCTTGGCCAGCGCCTGGTAGTCGCGACCTTCGAGCGGCGTGCCGCCCTGCGCGCGCACGCGCGCGGGCTGGCCCGCGCCCGCGAGGGCCAGCGTGCCCGCGAGGCCGGCCACGTTCAGCGAGAAGCGGCGGCGATCCATCGCGTCAGGCCTGCTTGCGCAGCTGGGCGATCAGGGCGTCCGTCGTGGCCAGGCACTCCTTCTCGCCGCCCTGCGACGGCGAGGTCGTGTAGCGGCCGTGGATGCCGATCATGGGCACGCCGTCGACGCGGTAGTCGTCGCACAGCTGCTGCGCCTGGCGGATCTTGCTGGTCATGCCGAAGCTGTCCCAGGTCGTCTTGACCTTGGCGACGTCCAGGCCGTTCTCCTGGGCGAACGCCAGCATGTCGTCCTCGCTGTTGATCGGCTTGTGCTGGACATGGAAGCGCGCGAAGGTCTTGGCGTGCATCTGGTCGACCAGACCCAGCGTCTCCCAGGTGTAGTAGATGCGCTGGTGGATCTCCTGCAGCGCGCTGAACTGCACGTGGACGCGGCGAAAGTGCACGTCGGCCGGCAGCTTGGCGATCCACGGCTCGATCGTCGGCTCGAAGTGGTTGCAGTGCGGGCAGCCGTACCAGAAGAACTCCATCACCTCGACCTTGCCCGTCCTGGGCAGGTTCAGCGGGGTCTTGAGCCGGTCGTAGTCGGTCCCGTCGACGGGCGCGCTGGGCGATGCGAACGCGAGACCGGGAAGCAGGGAGGTGAGCGCCGCCGCACCGGCCGCGCCGGCCAGTTGCAGGGAAAACTCGCGCCGGTTCATGAAGATCCTTTCAGGGGGAGGGCCGCAGGAAGCCTGTAGAGCAGGCTCGCGCCTCGAAGTTCACTGTTTCGTGCGGTCGACGCGCACCAGCGACGCGTCGGGGTCGATGGCCTTGGCCCGGTCGGTCTGCGCCTCGGCCTCGTCCCTCCTGTCAAACGGCCCAAGGCGAACGCGGTGGACAGTCCGTCCGTTCTGCTCGCGCTCGGTGACCGTGGCGCGCAGGCCGGCGAGCGCCAGGCGGGCGCGCTGCTGCTCGGCGTCTTCCGATTTGGAGTAGGCGCCTACTTGCACGAAATAGATGAAAGGATCGACGCTCGCGGCTGCGGTCTTGGAGTCACCTGGGTCGCTGCCGTTGAGGATGGCGGCGGCGTCGCGGGTGCTCTTGGGAGTTTCCACATTCTTGGCGGCGCCCGTCGGCTTGCTGCTTTCCGACGGCGGCGGCAGCACCGGGCCGGGCGTGCGCGGCACGATGGCGGTGTCGGACGCCGGCGCCGACGGCGCCGCGGGCGCCACCGGACGCGCCGGCTGCTTGCCGGCCAGCGCGGCGTTCGGATCCCAGTTCTTGTTGCGCTCGGCCTCGGCGGCGTCCTGCTCGGGCGTGCGCTGCTGGCCCTTGTTCATCAGCGGCACCGGCGCCTTCGTCACGTACAGCGCGACACCCAGCGCCACGGCCAGGCCCACGAGCAGGCCGACGACAAAGCCCAGGGCGAAGCCGCCCCGTTGGTTCTTCAAGGAAGGTTTCACGAGGGGGTTCCGAAAGATCAGGAGGCGGTGGCGACGGGCTCGTCGCGGTTCATCGATTCGGGGGCGCTGACGCCGAGCACGGCCAACGCGTTGCGCAGCACCTGGGCCGAGGCCTTGAGCAGCGCGAGACGCGCCAGGGTCAGCGCGGGATCGTCGACGAGGAAGCGCTCGGCCGCGTAGTACGAGTGGAAGCTCGCCGCGACGCTGCGGGCGTAGTACGCGATGTCGTGCGGCGCGAGGTCGCGCGCGGCGGCGGTCAGCGTGCCGGGGAACTCGGCCAGCTTGAGCATCAGCGCGGCCTCGGACGGCGCGACCAGCAGCGACAGGTCGGCGCCGTCCACCTGGGACAGGTCGCCGCCCTTGTCGGCGAACTGGCGCAGCACCGAGCAGATGCGGGCATGCGCGTACTGCACGTAGAACACCGGGTTCTCGTCGTTCTGCTTGAGCGCGAGGTCGATGTCGAACACGAACTCCGAATCGGCCTTGCGGCTGACCAGGAAAAAGCGCACCGCGTCGCGGCTGGTCCAGTCGATCAGGTCGCGCAGCGTGACGTAGCTGCCGGCGCGCTTGGAGATCTTGACCTCCTCGCCGCCGCGCATCACGGTGATCATCTTGTGCAGCAGGTAGTCGGGCCACCCCTGGGGCACCCCTTCGTTGGCGCACTGCAGGCCGGCGCGCACGCGCGCGACGGTGCCGTGGTGGTCGCTGCCCTGCACGTTGATGGCCTTGGCGAAACCGCGCTCCCACTTGTCCAGGTGGTAGGCGACGTCGGGCACGAAGTACGTGTATGTGCCGTCGGACTTGCGCATCACGCGGTCCTTGTCGTCGCCGTACTCGGTCGTGCGCAGCCACAGCGCGTTGTCCGACTCGTAGGTCATGCCCGAATGCACGAGCTTGCCGACCGTGGTCTCGACCGCGTTGCTCGAGTACAGGCTCGTCTCCAGGAAGTAGTTGTCGAAGCGCACGCCGAAGGCCTGCAGGTCGAGATCCTGCTCGTGGCGCAGGTAGGCCACCGCGAACTGGCGGATGTTGTCGAGGTCGTCCGGGTTGCCCGACGCGGTGAACTCGCGGTCGTCGGCCTTGACCGTCTTCTTCGCGAGGAAGTCGGCGGCGATGTCGGCCACGTAGTCGCCGTTGTAGAACTTCTTGCTCTCCGGGTTCGCCGGATCGGTCGGCCAGACCGGGTCGCCCGGCTTGGAGCCCTTGATGCGAAGCTGCGTGCTGTTGGCCAGCGTGCCGATCTGGACGCCCGCGTCGTTGTAGTAGAACTCGCGATGGACGTCCCAGCCCTGGCTCGCGAGCAGGTTGCACACGGTCGAGCCGAGCGCGGCCTGGCTGGCGTGGCCCACGTGCAGCGGGCCGGTCGGGTTGGCCGACACGAACTCGACGATGACCTTGTTGCCGTTGGGCGGCTGGACGCCGAACTTCTCGGCGCCGGCGAGCACCTCGGCGACGACCGCCTGCTTGGCGGCCGGCGACAGGCGCAGGTTGATGAAGCCGGGGCCGGCGATCTCGAGCGCGGACACCCAGCGCTGCACGGCCGGTTGTGCGTTCAGCGCGGCGACCAGCTGCTCGGCGACGGCGCGCGGGGCGAGTCGCAGCGGCTTGGCCAGCTGCATCGCGACAGTGATGGCCAGGTCGCCGTGGGCGGCCTGCTTGGGGGATTCGAACGCGGGCGTGAACGCGACGTCCGGCGCCACCTGGGCGACCGCGGTCGCCAGGGCTTGCGCCAGCTCGGATTTGGCTTGGATCATGGCAGGGATTCTACGGTTCGCGGCCCCGCGGAACCGGCCGACAGTCAGGCCAGGGGAGCCGAACAGCCGGATAAACAACCGCTTCTCCCGGGATCGGAATCCGCCCGGAAGGATCAATATCGAACCTGACACATGGCGTCCGAGGGCCAGACGCCGCCGTCCCCGACAACAAATCCCCCCGATGAGCGAAACCGTCTTCAACGCCGAGCAGACCGAGCGCGACTTGCCGCCCGGCGAGCTGCCGTCGACGATCGGCAAGTACACGGTGCTCGGGCGGCTGGGCGACGGCGCCACGAGCGAGGTGTTCCGCGCCCGCGACGAGGACAACGACCGCGAGGTGGCGATCAAGCGGCTGCGGCTGTCGTCCGAGACGGCGGCCGTCGACGCGCACTTCTGGTCGCGCTTCTTCGCCGCCGAGGCCGCGCTGGTGGGGCGGCTGAACCACCCCAACGTGGTGCAGCTGTACGAGGCGTTCAGCGACGCCCAGGTGCCCTACCTGGTGATGGAGTACGTGCCCGGCGTGACGCTGCGCGACTTCTGCCGGCCCGACCGGCTGCTGCCGCTGGAGCAGGTGGTCGAGATCGGCTTCAAGTGCGCGATGGCGCTGGGCTACGTCTTCCGCCAGGGCCTGATCCACCGCGACGTCAAGCCGGCCAACATCCTGACCGTGATGCAGGACGGCGAGGTCGTCGACGTCAAGCTGAGCGACTTCGGCAGCGTGCTCAACACCAATTCCGAGGCCACGCAGATCCACCGCGTGGGCTCGCTGGCGTACATGTCGCCCGAGCAGATCGAGGGCAACGCGCTCGACTGCCGCACCGACATCTACGCCCTGGCCGCCGTGCTGTACCACCTGGTCTCGGGTCGGCCGCCGTTCGACGCGCAGACGCAGGTCGCGCTGATGAACCAGATCTTCCACAACGAGCCGCCGCCGCTCACGAGCCTGCGCGAGGGCGTGACGCCCGCGCTGGAGAACGTGATCCTGAGCGCGCTGGCCAAGAACCGCGAGGACCGCCCGCAGGACTGGGAGAGCTTCGCGCAGGCGCTGTCGGGCCTGATCGTCAACCACCAGGTGCCGCGCGGCCGGCTGCAGAAGGTGCTCGACTCCGAGCGCTTCAACCTGTTGCGCTCGCTCGATTTCTTCTCCAACTTCGACGACGTCGAGCTGTGGGAAGTCGTGCACCGCGCGAAGTGGCTGCGGCTGCACTACGGCCACCGCGTGTACCGACGCGGGCAGGAGGGCAACACCTTCCACATCATCGCGCAGGGCGAGGTGGAGGTGTTCCGCGACGGCCAGCGGGTGGCGCGCCTGGGCGCGGGCACGTCGGTGGGCGAGATGGCCTACCTCGCGCCGAGCCCCGACCTGCGCCGGCACAGCGCCGACATCATCGTCTCCGAGCCGTGCACGACGGTGTCGTTCACGCCGGAGTCGCTCACGCAGCTCAGCGCCGAGACGCGCATGCGCTTCGACAAGGCGTTCATCCAGGTGCTGGTTCGCCGGCTGCACGCCGCGCACGAGACGCTCGCCCACCCCCGACGCGTGCTGTGAGCCGCCGCTTGGCGTGACACAGCCGCGTGACGATTTCACCATTCGTCACGCGGACGTCGGATCCCAGCCACAGCGAAGTCAACGCGCCGTGAACCTTGTGGTTGACGGGGCAAGTTCTGCTTGTGGCGGCGCGGGCGGTTTGCTTCAATGCGTCCGTGCCGTCGCCGACGGTGCACACCCACCGCCCGTCGCAGGCGCTAGAGAGGACACATCCATGAAGCAACTGATCACCGCCATCGCCCTGTCCGTCGCCGTTGCCGGCGTCTTCGCCGCCGACGCGGCTGCCAGCAAGCCCATGACGGCGCAACAGCAGAAGATGGCCGACTGCTCCGCCGCCAACAAGGGCAAGAAGGGCGACGAGTTCAAGGCCGCGCAGAAGGCCTGCCTGTCGGGCCAGGCCGCCGCGCCGGCCGCCTCGGCGCCGATGACGCAGAAGGAGAAGATGGCCTACTGCTCCAAGCAGAACAAGGGCAAGAAGGGCGACGACTACAAGGCCGCGCAGAAGGCCTGCCTGTCGGCCTGAACGCCGCCCTGGCCCGCGCGCCCGCATGGCGCGCGACCCTCGCAGACCCGGCCGCGCGCCGGGTTTGTCGTTTTCGGAGCCACCGTGACGGCGTCGTGGCGCGCCGATCGCGCGATTTCACCGCCGACTGCCGCGCGCCCCCGCCAAACCCGCCGATCGGCGGCGCGGTGATTCCTCGATCGCCTGCAGCATGACCTGGCGCGCAACGTCCGGCCCTTCGCCGGTGCCTGCGCGAGCAGTCCATCTCAACGTCTTTCGAGGAACTCCATGAAGCAACTGATCATCGCCCTGTCCTTCGCGCTCGCCGCCGGCGCCACCTTCGCCCGCGCCGCGCACGCGCCCGACACCGCCGCGTCCGCCGCGGTGGCCACGGCCGGCGCCACCGAGCCCGGCACGCCGCAGCGCTCGAAGATGAAGACCTGCAACGCCGACGCCAAGTCCAAGGACCTGCACGGCCCCGACCGCAAGTCGTTCATGAAGCAGTGCCTGTCGGGCAAGGGCAAACCGGCCGCGGCGTCCTGAGCCCGCGAGGCCGCCATGCGCGCGCGCTTCGCGTTTCCGATGCAGAGCACGGGCCGGGGGATCGCTGCGGCGCCCGGGTCGGCGCCGTGGGCGGACGAAGCGCTCGCGCGGCGGCCTCGCGCACGCGACGCGGCCGCGTGGGCATCGGCGGCACCGACTTGCCGCGGCCGTGGCGTGCGCCGTTGCGAGGGCGCCGCGTGGTGCCGGACGGGTGACGGTGGCGACGTCTCGTGACCCACGAGACGGCCCCCGACGCCTCAGGGCGCGCGGCTCCAGTAGCGGGGATCGCCCCACGTGTGCTTGAGGAAGTCGATCCACAGGCGCACGCGCAGGGCAAGGTGGCGCACGTGCGGGAACACGGCGTAGATGCCGTTGGGCGGGGCGGCGAACTCGTCAAGCACGCTGGCGAGGCGGCCCTCGGCGAGGTCGGCGCCGACCTCCCACGCGCTGCGCCACGCCACGCCGAGGCCGGCCACGCACCAGTCGTGTAGCACCTGGCCGTCGGTGCAGTCCAGGCGGCCGGTCAGGCGCAGGTGTGTCAGCTCGCCGGCGACGGTGAAGGCCCAGCCGCGGGTCTGGCTGGCCTCGGAGCTGAGCGTCAGGCAGGCGTGGCGGGCGAGGTCGGCGGGCGTGCGCGGCGTGCCGGCGCGCTTCAGGTAGGCGGGGGCGGCCACGCACAGGCGGCGGTTGTCGGCCAGGCGCACGCTGACGAGGCTGGAGTCCTGCAGGTCGCCCACGCGCACCGCGCAGTCGACGCCTTCGTTGACGATGTCGACCACGCGATCGGACAGGTTCAGCGACAGGCTGACGTCCGGGTGCTCGGCCAGGAACTTCGGCACCAGCGGCGCCACGTGGCGGCGGCCGAAGCCGGCCGGCGCGGTGATGCGCAGGTGGCCGCTGGCCTTGACGCCGCCGGCCGACACGCTGGCTTCGGCGCTGGCGAAGTCGTGCAGCAGGCGCTGGCAGTCCTCCAGGAAGGCGCTGCCCTCGTGCGTGAGCGACACGCGACGCGTCGTGCGTGCCAGCAGCTTGACGCCCAGGCGCGCCTCCAGGCCGTCCAGGCGGCGGCTGATGACGGCCGGTGCCACGCCCTCGGCCTGTGCGGCGGCGGTCAGGCTGCCGCGCTGGGCGACCGCCACGAAGGTCTCCATCTGCTTGAGCTTGTCCACGGCGGTGCCTTCAGTTTTGCAAAAAAGTCATCAATCAATCGCGAATTATGGTGGGAATCGCCATTCGAGGATGCAATAGATTTCGGGAATGGCCTCCAATCCCGCCTCCGCCGACCGTCCGCCCGCCCCGAAGGCGGTGCTGTTCGACGTGTACGGCACGCTGCTGGACGTCTACAGCGTGGCGCTGCGGGCCGAGCAGATGTTTCCCGGTGCGGGCGAGCGCCTGGCGCGCGCGTGGCGCGAGCGGCAGATCGAGTATTCGCGCCTGGTGTCGATGAGCGGCCGCTACCGCCCGTTCTGGCAGCTGACGCGCGACGCGCTGCAGGTGTCGGCCGCCGCGCTGGGCCTGGCGCTGGACGACGCCGGCGCCGACAGCCTGATGAACGAGTACCGCCACCTCTCGGCCTTCCCCGAGAACCGCGGCGTGCTGCAGTCGCTGGCCGAGCGCGGCGTGCGCGCGGGTGTGCTGTCCAACGGCGACCCCGAGATGCTGGCCGTCGCCATCCGCAGCGCCGGGCTCACCGAGCTGATCGCCCCGATCCTGAGCGTGCACGCCACGCGCCGCTACAAGACCGACCCGGCCGCCTACGCGATCGGCCCGGTGGCGCTGGGCCTGCCGGCCGCCGAGATCCTGTTCGTCTCGTCCAACTGCTGGGACGCGATCGGCGCCACCTGGTACGGCTTCACCACCCTGTGGGTCAACCGCGCCGGCGTGCCGATGGAGCGCCTCGGCACCGAACCCACGCGCGTCGGGCACTCGCTGCGCGACGTCCTCGAATTCTTCTGAGCGCGGTCGGTGGCGGGTCAACAGCCCGCCGGACGGCCCGGGCCCACCAAGGCTCACGCACTCGCCCCGGACTACCCACCCATCTTCGATTCAACCTCCAGGAGCTTTCCATGAGCCTCAAGCTGCCCCAGGGCATGACCATCTCCGGCGCGATCCAGCCCGGCTTCGAGACCATCCTCACGCCGGAGGCGCTGGCCTTCGTGGCCGACCTGCACCGCACGTTCGAGGGCCGCCGCAAGGAACTGCTGGCCGCGCGCGTGGAGCGCACGGCGCGCCTGGACGCCGGCGAGCGCCCCGACTTCCTGCCCAGCACGCGCCACATCCGCGAGGGCGACTGGAAGGTCGCGCCGCTGCCGGCCGCGCTCGCCTGCCGCCGCGTGGAGATCACCGGCCCGGTCGAGGCCAAGATGGTCATCAACGCGTTCAACTCGGGTGCGGACAGCTACATGACCGACTTCGAGGACAGCAACGCCCCGAAGTGGGAGAACCAGATCCAGGGCCAGATCAACCTGGGCCAGGCGATCCGCCGCACGCTCACGCTCGAACAGAACGGCAAGACCTACAAGCTCAACGACCGCATCGCGACCCTGCAGGTGCGCCCGCGCGGCTGGCACCTGGACGAGAAGCACGTGCTGGTCGACGGCCAGCGCGTCTCGGGCGGCATCTTCGACTTCGGCCTGTTCCTGTTCCACAACGCCAAGGAGCAGATCGCGCGCGGCGCCGGCCCGTTCTTCTACCTGCCCAAGATGGAAAGCCACCTGGAGGCGCGCCTTTGGAACGACATCTTCGTGCGCGCCCAGGACAAGCTGGGCCTGCCGCAGGGCACGATCAAGGCCACCGTGCTGATCGAGACCATCCTCGCCGCCTTCGAGATGGACGAGATCCTGTATGAGCTGCGCGAGCACAGCGCGGGCCTGAACGCCGGCCGCTGGGACTACATCTTCAGCTGCATCAAGAAGTTCAAGGTCGACACCGACTTCTGCCTGGCCGAGCGCTCCAAGGTCACGATGACCTCGCCGTTCATGCGCGCCTATGCGCTGCTGCTGCTCAAGACCTGCCACAAGCGCGGCGCGCCCGCCATCGGCGGCATGAGCGCGCTGATCCCGATCAAGAACGATCCGGAGAAGAACGCCATCGCGATGCAGGGCATCATCAACGACAAGAAGCGCGACGCGGGCGACGGCTACGACGGCGGCTGGGTCGCCCACCCGGGTCTCGTCGAGCCCGCGATGAAGGAGTTCCTCGCGGTGCTGGGCGACAAGCCCAACCAGTGGAGCAAGCAGCGCGACGACGTCAACGTGGCCGCCGCCCAGCTGCTGGACTTCCAGCCCGAGACGCCCATCACCGAAGCGGGCCTGCGCAACAACATCAACGTCGGCATCCACTACCTGGGCGCCTGGCTGGCGGGCAACGGCTGCGTGCCGATCCACAACCTGATGGAGGACGCCGCCACCGCCGAGATCAGCCGCTCGCAGGTCTGGCAATGGATCCGCAGCCCCAAGGGCGTGCTGGACGACGGCCGCAAGGTGACCGCCGACATGGTGCGCCCGCTGGTGGGCGATGAGCTGGCGCGCATCAAGGCCACCGGCGCCGTCGGCGAGTTCGATCGCGCCGCGCAGATCTTCGAGAAGATGAGCACCGACACGGCCTTCGCCGAGTTCCTGACGCTGCCGCTGTACGAGGAATCGTCGTTCTGAGCGACGTGCGCGCCGCGTGACGAGGCCGCCCGCGGGCGGCCTTTTTCATGCGCATCAGTCGTACAGCGACCAGGTGATGCCCAGGTTCTTCGTCCTGCTGCGCAGCGCGTGGTGCGCGGCGATCTCGCGGCGCACGCTGTCGTCGGGGTCGTAGGCCGCGGTGACGCGGTCGATGTACCAGACGCGCCCGTGGGCCGCGAGGCTCGCGTGCAGCGTGGCGATGTCCTCGGGCACGATGCGCGGGGCGCCCAGGTTGGCGACGTACTCGCGCCTCAGGCCCAGCGCCGGGAACGGCCCGGGCAGGCAGAGCACTTCGGGAAAGGCGGCGCTGCGCGCGTAGTAGGCCAGCGGCACGCTCAGCTCGTTGGGCACCACGACGACGAGGTCGCCGGGGCGCGCCTGGCGCTCGATGGCCTGCACGATGCCGCGCCAGTCCTCGCGCTGCCAGCTGTAGAACCAGTACGTGCCCTTCAGGCTCAGGCCGACCACGACCGCGATCGCGACGACGCCCACGACGCGCCGGCGCAGCGCCGCCACCGCGCCGATGGCCGCCGCGAGCATCGACGGCGGCGTCAGCCATTCGAACAGGCGGTCGATGAAGATCGGCTTGACGAGAAAGCTGACTGCCAGCACCGCGGCCAGCGGCAGCAGCAGCACGACGAGCATGAACAGCGCCTGCGGCCGGCAGCGCCTCCACGCGACCACGAGCCCGGCGACCATCAGCGCCGCGAAGCCGAGGAGCGTGCCTTCGTTGCCGCCGGCGACGAGGTACCACGCGGCCCACAGGTCCTCGGGCTTGGCGTGCACCCAGAACGTCGTGGACGTGACATGCGAGGCCTGCATCGCCAGCAGGGGCAGGAACGGCGCGAAGACGGCCAGGGCGCCCAGGCCCGCGGCGCCCAGGATCGTGGCCTCGCGCGCCCGCTGCCCGCGCGTGTGCGCGAGCAGCGCCGCGGCCAGCCCGGCCCAGATGCCGCCGGCCACGACGACGGCGGTGTCGTGCGTCCACAGCGTCGCGCCGGTCGACACCGCGAGCGCCGCCGCGGGCGCCAGCACCTCGCTGGTGCGCGTGCGGCCCGCCAGGAGCCGCTCCAGCAGCGCCCACGCCGCGAGGATCGCCAGCGTCGCGAACAGCGTCTCCAGCGCATAGGGTCGCGCCTGCTGGGCGTACTGGATGCTGCCGGTGTTGACCGCCAGGAACAGCGCCGCCACCAGCGCGGTGGCGTCGCGTCCGGGCAGCGAGCGCAGCACCCGGCCGGCGCCCGCCACGGCCGCGATCGTGAGTACGCTGGCGATCACCGACGGCGCCCGAAGCGCCGCCTCCGAGTCGCCGAACAGCCGGCGCCAGCCCGCCAGCAGCGAGTAGTACATCGGCGGATGCGTCTCGTAGCGCGGCACGTCCGTCCAGAGCTGGTGCAGCGACAGCGCCGAGAACCATGCGCTGTAGGTCTCGTCCAGCCACAGCGAGCGGCTGGCGAGCGTGGGCAGGCGCAGCAGCAGGCCGATCAGGCAGACGGCGGCCAATGCCAGGCCGAACGCGCGCGGATGCAGGCACGGGGCGTCGAGTCCGGCGGTGGTCGAGGCGGCGGTGGTTTCGGGGCGTTGGGACGGCACGTGGGCGTGGCGGAGTCGGGGCGGGCGCCGGGCGGCGAGCCCGGCCGCGATGTTAGCGGGGCGTCGCGCCTGGGCCGATGTCTGCGGCCGCTCATCGGCGCCGTGATGCATTGCCGCCGGCGCCAGGCACGTGTCATCCAGCGCGCAGTCGCAGGATCCGCGCTGGCGAACGACGTTGCGTCAGGGCACGGTGCATCCTGCGACTGCGCGCTGGATGACACTGGGTCTGCGCCCGGCGGCGATGGGTTGGGCGAGCGACGACGTTACGCGCACGGCGACGACTTACGCGAACCGCATCGGCTTGCGCGAACGGCGACGGGCTGCGCGCGACGTCAGGCGGCCCAGACGATCTTGCGGCCGCCCGACGTCCACTTGTCGAAGTTCGCCGCGTGCCGCGTCTCGAGCACGTTGCGCTTGACCTTGAACGTCGGCGTGATCAGGCCGTTCTCCACCGTCCACGGCTCGGTCATGAGGATCAGCACCTCCAGCTGCTCGTGCGGATCCAGGCCGTGGTTGACCGTGAGCAGGTGGTTGGCCATCGCGTCTTCCAGCGCGGCGCGGCCGGCCGGCTCGCGCGACTTCGCGACGGCTTCCTCGTTGAGCATCAGCATCGCGAACGGCTGCGGGTAGTTCGCGCCGACCACGCAGCAGGCCTCGACGGCGGGGCTGGTGACCAGCTTGTCCTCGATGGGCGCCGGGGCCACGTACTTGCCCTTGCTCGTCTTGAACAGGTCCTTCACGCGGCCGGTGATGCGCATCCAGCCGTCCGGCTCCAGCGCGCCCTTGTCGCCGGTGTGCAGCCAGCCGTCCGCCGTGAACGCGGCGGCGCTCATCTCGGGCTCCTTGTAGTAGCCCAGCATCAGGCAGCCCGTTTTGACCTGGATCTCGCCCGTGGCCGGATCGAGCCGCGACTCGACGCCGTCGTAGGGCAGGCCCACCGTGCCGGGGCGGCGCGCGTCGGCCAGCGTGGCGTGCGAGACGCCGCAGTTCTCGGTCATGCCGTAGACCTCGATGATGTCCAGGCCCAGCGTGGAGTACCAGCGCAGCAGGTCGGGCGGCATCGGCGCGGCGCCGCCGGCGGCGTAGCGGCAGGCGTCCAGGCCCAGCGCCTTGAGGATCTTGCGTCGGATCAGGCGGCCGGCCAGCGGGATCTTGAGCAGGCGCTCGAGCCGTTGCGGCGGCATCTTCGCGTGCACGCCCTGCTGGAACTTGACCCACAGCCGCGGCACCGAGAAGAAGGTGGTGGGCCGCGCGCGCTGCAGGTCGCGCGCGAAGGTCTGCAGGCTCTCGGCGAAGAACAGGTGCAGGCCGGTGGCCAGCAGGCCGTGCTCCACGAGCGCGCGCTCGGCCACGTGCGCGAGCGGCAGGTAGCTGAGCATGCGCGCGTCCGACGTCAGCGAGATGCGCTTCAGGCCCGCGTCGATCGCCCAGGCGAAGTTGTCGAAGCTGTGCATCACGCCCTTGGGCATGCCGGTGGTGCCGGACGTGTACATGATCGTGGCCAGGTCGGCGCCCTCGCGAACCGGGTGGCCGGACAGCGGCGCGGTGCGGGCGACGATCTCGTCCCAGCGCATGTCCACGCGGGCCTGCACGTCCGCGGGCGACAGCGCGTAGCTGATGCACGGCAGGCCGGTCGGCACGCCGGGGCGCATGGCCTCCCAGTCGTCCAGCTTGCCCAGGAACAGCAGCCTGGCTTCGCTGTGCTGCAGGATCTGCGTGATGGTGCCGGCGGCCAGCGTCGGATAGAGCGGCACCGAGACGTAGCCGGCCATCCAGATCGCGAAGTCGCTCATGAGCCACCAGGCGCAGTTCTTGGAGAGGATCGCGATGCGCGCGCCCGGCTCGAAGCCCTGCTGGCGCAGGAAGGCCGCCATGCGGCGCGATTCGTCCACCATGTCCTTCCAGGTGAACTCCTTGAGCAGGCCGCCGCCCATCGGCTGCGTGAAGACGGTGCGGTCGGGCGTCGTGCGCTCCCAGTGGTAGAGGCGCTGCAGGGCGAGGGACGACGGTGGCGGAGGAGTCATGGCGGGCCGGATGCGAAGTCTCGGGCCAGACTAGTGGGGACTCGCTCCGGGCGCCATGGTGAAAGCCCGCGGCGCGGCGCCGCGCGGGCCGGGCGGCCAGCGCAATGGCCCGCAAGGTCAGTCGATGTCCGGCGCAATCCGGGCACGACACCTGCTGGAGTCCCCGTTCGGCCGCCCGGTGCGGCCGTCACCCGCGCCTGCGCCCCGGCACGGCGGGCGCGGCTTCCTGTCCAGTTTCCATCGACGATGAACCTGTCCGAAACGCTGGCCCTCGCACGACTTCGACTGAACGCCTGGGCCTGGGTGCGCGGCACCGCAGGCCGGCAGCGGCCTCCCGAACCGCTGCATTTCTCGCCCGGCGCCGCGCGCCGGCTGCTGCTGGTCTCGCGCCCCGACGCGATCTGCCAGAGCCAGATCTTCCCGTTCCACTTCTACCGCGACGTGCTGCACGACCGCTGGGGCTACGAGGTGCGCGAGATCGGCCTGCCCACGCTGCTGGCCGAGCCCCGGCTGGCGCCGCGCGGCGCAGACGTCGTCTGCTTCCAGGCCTGGATCGACCAGACGCCCGAGCAGCAGCGCACCATCGTGGCGCTGCTGCGCGAGCACCACCCGAGGGCACGCATCGCGCTGCTCGATCCGTGTGCGCCCACCGACCTGCGCTTCGCCGCGGCCGTCGGCGATCGGGTCGACCTGTACGTCAAGAAGCACGTGCTGCGCGACCTGGACGCCTACGACCGCCCGACGCGCGGCGACACCAACCTCACGCAGTGGTACGGCGACTTCTACGGCGAGCCGCTGCCCGAGACGCACTTTCCGCTGCCGGCCGGCTTTCGCGGCAAGCTGGTGGTCGGCCCGAGCTTCGTCACGGCGCCGTACATGCTGCCGCGCTTCTTCGCCGTGGCCGAGGCGCCGGTGGGCGGCGCGCGGCGTTACGACCTGCACGCCCGCCTGGGCGGCATGGGGCGCAACGGCTGGTACGAGAAGATGCGAAGCCAGGCCTTCGAGCGCGTGGGCGAGCTGCAGGGCGTCTCCGTCACGCCGCAGACCTTCGTCGGCAAGCGCGCCTACATGCGCGAACTGGCGCAGTGCCGCATGTGCTTCAGCCCGTTCGGCTACGGCGAGGTGTGCTGGCGCGACTACGAGGCCGTCTTCTCCGGCGCGCTGCTGGTCAAGCCGGACATGTCGCACATGGTCACCGAGCCCGACGTGTTCGTGCCGAACGAGACCTACGTGCCGATCCGCTGGGACTTCGACGACCTCGGCGACGTGGTGCGTGACTGGCTCGCCGACGAGCCGCGCCGCCTGCGCGTGGCGCGCAACGCGTGGGACGCGATGCACCGCTGGGCGCGCAGCAACGCGTTCGTCGACCAGCTCGAGCGCTTGTTCGACCCGCGCGGCTGAGCGCCGCCGGGCGGCTTATTCGTAGACCTCGGCCTCGGGGTCCGTCGCCTCGAGCTCGTACGACGCGGCCAGCATCGCGAGGCGGCCGATCACGCCGTACATGTAGAAGCGGTTGGGGGCACTGACGCCCGGCTTCTCGCCCGGCCGGGGCAGGTGCGAGCTCTCGGCGAAGGCCAGCGGCACGAAGCTGGCGCCGGGCGCGTTCAGGTTCTCGTCGTTGCCGCGCTCGGCGTGCATGCGGTAGAAGCCGCCGACGACGTAGCGGTCGATCATGTAGACCACCGGCTCGGCCACGGCCTCGTTGACGCGCTCGTAGGTCGGCACGCCTTCCTGGATGATGACCTCGGTGACGTGCTGGCCGTCCTTGATGACGTCCATCTTGTTGCGCGTGCGGCGGCTGACTTCCTCGAGCTCCTTGGCGTCGCGCACGGTCATCACACCCATGCCGTAGGTACCGTTGTTGGCCTTGACGACGACGAAGGGCTTCTCGCCGATGCCGTATTCCTTGTGCTTGCGGCGGATCTTGGTGAGCAGCGCGTCGACGTTGGTCTGCACGCAGTCGATCCCCGTGCCCTCGGCCCAGTTCACCTGGCCGCAGTGCGAATACATCGGGTTGATCAGCCACGGGTCCATGCCCAGCAGCTTGGCGAACTTCTTGGCCACTTCCTCGTAGCTGTGGAAGTGGTTGGTCTTGCGGCGAACCGCCCAGCCGGCGTGCAGCGGCGGCAGCAGGTACTGCTCGTTCAGGTTCTCGAGGATCTTGGGCAGGCCGGCCGACAGGTCGTTGTTCAGCAGCACCGTGCAGGGGTCGAAGTCCTTCAGGCCCAGGCGGCGCGGGCTGCGCACCAGCGGCTCGTACGTGAGCGAGCTGCCGTCCGGGAGCTGGAATTCGGTGGGTTCGGTGATGGCCGGGTCGAGCGAGCCGAGGCGCACGTTCAGGCCGGCGCTGGAGAAGATGCGCACCAGCTGCTTGACGTTCGTGAGGTAGAACGAGTTGCGCGTGTGGTTCTCGGGGATCAGCAGCAGGTTCTTGGCCTCGGGGCAGATCTTCTCGATCGCCGCCATCGCCGCCTGGATCGCCAGCGGCAGCATCGGCTCCGTCAGGTTGTTGAAGCCGCCCGGGAACAGGTTGGTGTCCACGGGCGCCAGCTTGTAGCCGGCGTTGCGGATGTCCACCGAGCTGTAGAACGGCGGCGTGTGCTCCATCCATTCGAGCCGGAACCAACGCTCGATCGCGGGCATCGATTCGAGCACGCGCTGCTCGAGTTCGTTGATCGGGCCGGTCAACGCGGTGACGAGATGGGGGACCATGACGGGATCCTGGGAGGCTACAGGCCTGATTCTAGGCGGACGGTTCGGCCAACTCATGTGGGGGCGCGGCCGCGCGGCGCAAGGCCCGCGGGTGCGGCTTTTTGCACGAAATGAACACCGACCTGCGCCCGCGCCGATCCTCTCGGCCCGCGACTGCTGCCGGCGCGTCAGGCGCCGGCGACGAGGAGGGCCTCGCCGCGCCCGTTGTCGAGCAGGGGACGTGTCCGGCGGATGCGCCGGTCAAGACATCGTGGGCTCGCCAGGACAACAGGGTGTCCGACGGACCGCCGGTTATGCCCCCAGGGGTACCGCGACGAGGGGATGCCGGGTCTCTTGCGCTCGACGGCACGCCGCCCGACAGTGGGCAAGGCGAATGCCGGAACGCGCCCCGCACGCCAATTGCTGACGACATATACACGCGGTTGCGACGAGCCCGCGCGGAGGGCCCGGCGGCGTCCTAGACTGCCGTGCAGCGGCATCGCATCGTGCGGTGCCGCGACGAGAAAACAGGAACCCAGATGCAAGGACAAGCGCTCGCAACCATCGCCGCGGCCGTCGTGTCGCTGGCCGCCCTGCCGGCGGCGGCGAGCACGGCCACGGCGTCGATGTCGGACTTCCACATCGAGCTGATCGACCTCGATCCGGCCGACGGCATCCTGCCCTCGGTCAGCTTCCAGAACGTCCAGGGCGGCCCGTTCATTGCGGCCGAGAGCGGCTCGCCCGGCCACGTGTCGACCGACAGCCATCAGGGCGGCACGCCGTTCGGCGCGGGCTCGTCGGCCAGCACGCGCGGCGCGGCCTCGGCGCTGGCGTCGTTCGCGGGCGACCCGCTCGCCGCGGGCGCGGGCGGCGCGGCCAACGCGTCGGCCTCCACCGGCGTGCGCGGCCTGTACGGCGCCAGCACCGTGCAGCTGGGCGACGGCGCCATGTATGCGCCGTTCACGCTGACGGCCGAGACCCGCCTGGTCATCACGGCCGACGCCAGCGCCTCCGCGCTGTCGACCTTCACCGACCCGCACGCCGACACCTGGGCCTCGGTGTTCCTGAAGCTGACCGACGCCACCGGCGCCGGCAGCGTCAGCACGGACACGGCCAGCGCCGAGCAGTTCGCGATGGTCGGCGGCACGCCCAGCGCCACCGTCGACCACCACCTGATGACGCTCACGTTCGAGAACCTCACCGGCGCCGACCTCGGCGGCATCTTCTTCGGCTCGATCGACGCCTACGCCGCGGACCTGCCGGCCGCCGCCGTGCCCGAGCCCGGCAACGTCGTGCTGCTGGCCGCCGGCCTGGGCCTGATGGGCTGGCGACTGCGGCGCCGCGTGCGCTGACGCTTCGTCCTGCACTGCGCCAAGGCCCCGCACGTCGGGGCCTTCTGCTTTTGACCCGTGCGCTCGCGCGCGAGGGCGTCACGCGCGACCGCGCGAGCCTGCGAGCGGGCAACAAAAAGGGGCTGCCTTCGCAGGCAGCCCCAAGCTCTCTCGCACCGCCGCGACCTTGCGCGGCGGCGCCCTCTCGTCATTACTTGGCGTAGGCCGTCTCGCCGTGCGACGTGATGTCCAGGCCTTCGCGCTCTTCGTCTTCCGACACGCGCAGGCCGATGGTCAGGTCGACCAGCTTGTAGGCGATGAGCGAGACGACGCCCGACCACACCACCGTCACGCCGACCGCCTTGGCCTGGATCAGGAACTGCGCGCCGTAGCCGTTGGAGCCGACCGCGCCGGTGACCCAGTCGGTGACCATGCCCGGGCCGCCGAGGGCCTGGTTGTTCAGGATGCCGGTCAGCAGCGCGCCGACGATGCCGCAGACGCCGTGCACGCCGAACACGTCCAGCGTGTCGTCCGCGCCCAGCAGCTTCTTGAGGCCATGCACGCCCCACAGGCCCGCGAAGCCGGCGACGAGGCCGAGGATGATCGCGCCCATCAGGCCGACGTTGCCGGCGGCCGGGGTGATCGCCACGAGGCCGGCGACGGCGCCCGAGGCGGCGCCCAGCATCGACGCCTTGCCCTTCATCAGCGCTTCGCCAAGCGACCACGACAGCACGGCGGCGGCGGTCGCGGTGAAGGTGTTGACGAACGCCAGCGCGGCCGAGCCGTTGGCTTCCAGCGCCGAGCCGGCGTTGAAGCCGAACCAGCCCACCCACAGCAGGGCGGCGCCCACCATCGTCAGCGTGGTCGAGTGCGGCGTGAAGGCTTCCTTGCCGTAGCCGATGCGCTTGCCCACCATGAACGCGCCCACCAGGCCCGCGACGGCGGCGTTGATGTGCACCACGGTGCCGCCGGCGAAGTCGAGGGCGCCCCACTGCCAGATCAGGCCGGCGGTGGCGTTCTGCGCGTCGACGACGTCCTTGCTCGTGTACGCGTCCGGACCTTGCCAGAACCACACCATGTGCGCGATGGGCACGTAGCTGAACGTGAACCACAGCACCATGAAGGCGAGCACGGCGGAGAACTTCATGCGTTCCGCGAACGAGCCCACGATCAGGCAGCACGTGATGGCCGCGAAGGTCGCCTGGAACACGACGTAGACCAGCTCCGGCAGCACGACGCCCTTGCTGAACGTGGCGGCGTTGGAGAACGTGCCCTTGGCCGCGTCGAAGGTGCCGCTCAGGAACACGCGCGAGGCGCCGCCGAAGAACGGCGACAGCCACCCGCTGCCCTGCGTGAACGTGAAGCTGTAGCCGTAGATGGCCCACAGCACGACGATCAGCGAGAAGGTGACGAACACCTGCATCAGCACCGACAGCATGTTCTTGCTGCGCACCAGGCCGCCGTAGAACAGCGCCAGCGCGGGGATCGACATCATGATGACCAGCGCGGTGGACACCAGCATCCAGGACACGTCGCCCTTGTTGACCGTCTCGACGATGGTCGGCGTGGACGCCGCGCCCGAGGCGGCGGCCGCGGCGGCCGGCGCGGAGGCGTCGGCGGCGGGTGCGCTTGCGGCGGCGGCCGGGGCGGACGCGGCCGCGGGGGCCGACGCCGCGTCGTCGGCCGCGAACGATGTCGCGGAGAACCCGAGGACGGCGAGTCCCAGGGCGAGGGAAGCGAGAAGCTTTCTCATGGTGGCTGAGCTTTCAGGAGTTGGAAGCGTGTGGCGTGGGGAACGTGGATTCGTGCGGGGCCGGGCGCGTCAGAGCGCGTCCTTGCCCGTCTCGCCGGTGCGGATGCGCACGACCTGCTCGAGCGACGAGACGAAGATCTTTCCGTCGCCGATCTTTCCGGTGCGCGCGGAGCGCTCGATGGCCTCGATGACCTGGTCGACGAGCGGGTCGTCGACGGCGGCCTCGATCTTCACCTTGGGCAGGAAGTCCACGACGTACTCGGCGCCGCGGTACAGCTCCGTGTGGCCTTTCTGGCGGCCGAAGCCCTTCACTTCGGTCACCGTGATGCCCTGCACGCCGATCGCGCTCAGGGCCTCACGTACTTCGTCGAGCTTGAAGGGCTTCACGACGGCAGTCACCATCTTCATGGTCTTATCTCCAGGCTGGCGGACGCCCTCGCGTCCGGTTCTTGTGAAACGGGTGCGGCCCGGCGCGCGCCGGGCCGGGGGATGTCAGAACGTGTACTTCACGCCGGCGACGACGCCGGTGCGTCCCGTGAACTTGCCGTTGGAGGTCTGGTAGTCCTCCTTCTTGGCGTCGGTGGCGATCACCTGCAGCGAGGCCGACAGGCCCTTGCCGAAGTCCTTGCCCAGCGTCAGCGAGTACGCGCCGTACGACAGGCCGGCGGCCTTGGACACGTCGCCCGTGATGCTCTGGTAGGCGACGTCCGGCGTCAGCGTGAAGCCCGAGCCGAGGTCGAAGTTGGCGCTGAGGTCGTAGTACTGGCTGCCCGTGCTCTTGGGCACGCCGAACAGCGGCGTCGTGCTGATCGAGACCTTGCCCGTGAACACGCCGTAGGTCAGCGCGCCGTAGACCTCGACCGTGTCCGGGTTCTTCAGGCCGATGTCCTTGAACTTCTGGCCGAGGTAGATGTAGCCCAGCACGCCCACGTCATACGACAGCGTGTCCTTGATGATGTCGCCCTTGGTGCCGCCGTAGATGTCCCATTCGACGGGCGCGCCCTTCTCGCTGACGGGCACGAAGGTCGGGTCGCCCGAGGCGGCGCCGGCTTCGTTGTAGAGCTTCATCGAGTCCTTGACCCACTGGATCGTGGACGCCCAGGTACCGACGTAGATCGGGCCGTTCGCGTAGTCGACGCCGCCTTGCAGCGCCGGCTTGAACTTGGACTGCGTCAGGCCGCGGTAGCGGTAGTCCGACACGACGCCGATGTTGTACGTGATCGGGCTGGCCTCGGCCGCGGGCGCGGTGCCGGCGGGCGCATCGTCTGCGAAGGTGATCGCGGGCCCGCCCAGGACGGCGAGGGCGGCGACGGTGGCAAGCGCGGTTTTCTTCATCTGGGCACTCCGATGTGGTTTGGATGTGGTGGGTGGGTTGGATCTCTTGTCGGACAGCGCTGACGCAGGTTCCGTGCCACGCGGTCGAGCTCGCAAGCCAGCCGAAGGCCCGCTCGCGCGCGCACGTGCGTGACGCGGCGCGGAGGCGCGCGCTCCGGTCCGGGGCGGGTGCAACGGCGCCACCTCGTCCTCGCGACGGGTGGCGCGACTGCGGGCTTGCACGGACCGCCGCGCGCGGCCGCTGTGGACGCTTGGAAGCGGCCCGAATGCCGGTTGCACCAACCCGGTGCAATCCGCCGCGAGGCGAACGCAAGCCTCGCACTCGGATGGCGCGTCCAAACGCGTCGAAATCGCGGCGCGGGCGCCGGTGGTGCGCGCCGCGGGCTCGCAGAATGAAGAAAGCCCCGTTGGAGGCGTTCGCCGGCCTGCCGCCGTCGGATCTCGAAATGGGGCCATGCAATTCGCACGCCAGCGGCCGCGCGCCGGCTCGCGCGTCACTCTGTCCCTCATTGCGCATCGCCAACTCGCCCGTCGCATGACCCTCGCCGTGATCCACACCCGCGCGCTCGTCGGCCTGCACGCGCCCGACGTCGTCGTCGAAGTCCACCTCGCCAACGGCCTGCCCAGCTTCACGCTGGTGGGCCTGGCCGACACCGAGGTCAAGGAGGCGCGCGAACGCGTGCGCGCCGCGTTGGCGCACAGCGGCTTCGCGTTCCCGCATAACAAGCGCATCACCGTCAATCTCGCGCCGGCCGACCTGCCCAAGGAGTCGGGCCGCTTCGACCTGCCCATCGCGCTGGGCGTGCTCGCGGCGCAGGGCCTGCTCGACGCCGCGCGGCTCGCGCGCTGCGAGTTCGCGGGCGAGCTCTCGCTGGCCGGCGAGCTGCGGCCCGTGCGCGGGGCGCTCGCGCTGGCGCTGGCCGTGCGCGAGAGCGGCTGCGCGCGCCGCCTGGTGCTGCCCGCGGCGAGCGCGGCGGAGGCGGCGCGGGTCCAGGGCGTGGACGTGCGCGCCGCGCACAACCTCGGTGACGTCGTCCAGGCCTTCCTGCCGGGCGACGACGCGATCTCCGGCGATCGCGAGCTGCCGCGGCCTTCGAGCGGCGGCGACCTGGCGCCCGCGCCGCTGCCCGATCTCGCGGACGTCAAGGGCCAGGCCGGCGCGCGTCGTGCGCTGGAGGTCGCGGCCGCCGGCGCGCACGGCCTCCTGCTGATCGGCCCGCCGGGCGCGGGCAAGTCGATGCTGGCCGAGCGCCTCGCGAGCCTGCTGCCGCCGATGACGCCGACCGAGGCGCTGTCCAGCGCGGCGCTGCTCAGCGTGTCGACGCACGGCCTGGACGCGCGCCGCTTCGGTCAGCGCCCGGTGCGCTCGCCGCACCACAGCGCGAGCGCCGTGGCGCTGGTGGGCGGCGGGTCGCCGCCGCGGCCCGGCGAGATCTCGCTGGCGCATGCTGGGGTGCTGTTCCTGGACGAACTGCCCGAATTCCCGCGCAGCGCGCTGGAGGCGTTGCGCGAGCCGCTCGAGACGGGGCACATCACGATCTCGCGCGCCGCGTACTCGGCGCAGTACCCGGCGCGCTTCCAGCTGGTGGCCGCGATGAACCCGTGCCCGTGCGGCTGGCTGGGCGCGTTCGCGGCGAGCGGGCGCCAGTGCACCTGTCACGGCGAGGCGGTGCGGCGCTACCAGGCGCGGCTGTCGGGGCCGCTGCTCGATCGCATCGACATGCAGATCGAGGTGCCCGCGCTGCGCCCGGCCGAACTGCTGCCCGCGGCCGCGGGCCAGGCGTCGGCGGCCGCCGCGGCGGCGCCCGAGGGCTCCGCCCCCGTGGCCGGGCGCGTGCGCGCCGCGCGCGAGCGCCAGCTGGCGCGCCAGGGCCTGCCCAACGCGCTGCTGGCGGCCGGCCAGATCGAGACGGGCCTGCGCCTGGCCGAGCCGGCGCGCGCGCTGCTCGAACAGGTGGCCGATCGCCTTGGCTGGTCGGCGCGCAGCCTGCATCGCGTGGCCAAGGTGGCGCGCACCGTGGCCGACCTCGCGGGCGCGGACGACGTCGGCGCCGCGCACATGGCCGAGGCGGTGCAATACCGGCGCGGGCTGCCCGGGGGCTGACCTGGAGCGTCGCGCGGTGCGAGGGGTGCGGGCGTCAATGGCGTCGATGGTGTCGATGGCGTCGACGACCGGCTGGTGCATACTGCGCCGCACTCGCGGCCACGGGGCGCCAGCGCGGTCGCCGGGCTCGATATTTGCCAAGTCGCGCCTCGGGTCCGGAACGGCCGCTCCATCGCGCGGCGCGTGCCGGCATGCCCGCACGGCAGACCTCTTCTCGAGTCGATGAACGAATCTCCTTCCATCAGCAACGCGCGCATCGGCATCGTCGGGACGGGCTTCGTCGCCGACCTGTACATGCGGTCGTTGAAGACCTTTCCGCACATCGTGGTGCAGGCTGCGTTCGACCGCGACGCCGCCCGCCTGCAGGCCTTCTGCAGCTACTGGGGCGTGCCCGCCGCGGCATCGCTGGACGACCTGCTCGCCGCGCCGGGCCTGGATCTGGTGCTCAATCTGACCAACCCCGGCTCGCACTTCGAGGTCAGCCGCGCGTGCCTGGCCGCGGGGCGCCACGTCTATTCCGAGAAGCCGCTGGCCACGGACATGGCCGACGCGCGCACGCTCGTCGACCTGGCCCGCGAGCGCGGCCTGATGATCACGTCGGCCCCGTGCAGCCTGCTGGGCGAGGCCGCGCAGACGCTGTGGGCCAGCGTGCGCCGCCAGGACGCCGGCAAGCCGCTGCTGGTCTACGCCGAGCTCGACGACGACTACGTGCCCACCGCGCCGTTCGGCAGGTGGATCAGCGAATCGGGCGCGCCCTGGCCGTGGCGCGACGAGTTCGAGGTGGGCTGCACCGTCGAACACGCGGGCTACTACCTGTCGTGGCTGATCGCGATGTTCGGCAACGTCACGACGGTGGTGGCGGCATCGGCCGACCTCGTTGCCGGCAAGCTGCCCGAGGGCGGGCGCGCCGCGCCCGACTATTCGTGCGCCACGCTGTTCTTCGAGTCGGGCGTGGTGGGGCGGCTCACCTGCAGCATCGTCGCGCCGCACAACCACGCCCTGCGCGTCGTCGGCGAGCGCGGCCTGATCGAGATCGACGAGTGCTGGGCCAACGGCGCGCCGGTACGCGTGCGCCATCGACACGTCGTGCGGCGACGCCAGATCAACAGCCCGTTCGCGCGCCGCGTGCGCGTGGGCACGGCCACCGACCCCAAGGTGGGCCGGCGCGGCGCGGCGTCGATGAACTTCGCGCTCGGGCCGGCGGAGATGATCGCCGCCGTGCGGGAGCAGCGCCCGTGCCGCCTCGGTGCCGACTTCGCACTGCACTTCAACGAGGTCACGCTCGCGATCCAGAACGCGGGCGCCGACCGCGGGGTGCAGCACATGACGACGCGCTGCGCGCCGGTGCAGCCGCTGCCGTGGACGCTGGCCGCCTCGCCGTGGAAGCCGCAGCCGTGAGCGGCGCGCGCACCTGGCGCTTCGGCGTCGTCGGCACGGGGGCGATGTCGGCCACGATGATGGAATGCCTCGCGCTGGAGCCCCGCGCGAGCGTCGTGGCCGTCGCCTCGGCCGACGCGGGCCGGGCGCGCGACTTCGCGGCGCGCTTTCGCATCGCCAACGCGCACGCCGGCATCGACGACCTGCTGGCGCGCACCGACATCGACGCCGTCTACATCGCCACCGCCACGCGCGACCATGCGGCGCACGCCATCGCGGCGCTGGCGGCCGGCAAGGCGGTGCTGTGCGAGAAGCCGTTCGCGATCGGCGTGGAGCAGGGCCAGCGCGTGCTCGAGGCCGCGCAGCGCCACGGCCGCCTGTTCATGGAGGCGCAATGGACGACCGCGCTGCCCGCCACGCGCGCGCTGCTGCGCGTCGCGCGCGAGCGCACGCTGGGCGAGCCGGTGCTGCTGCACTCGGAATTCGGCATCGCGCACGACCCGGCCGCGCACCCGCGCCTGTTCGACGGGCCGGGCGCGGGCGTGCTGCTCGATTTCGGCGTCTACCCGATCGTGCTGGCGCTGCAGGCGCTCGGCCCGGTGCGCTCGGTGGACGCGGCGATCCGCTGCAACGCCGCGGGGGTCGACGTCCACGCCACGCTGCAGCTCACGCACGAGCACGGCGGCCACTCGCAGCTGGCGGCGTCGCTGGTGGCCACGCTCCCCAACCGCACCAGCCTGAGCTGCGCGGGCGGCCACGTGGGCCTGGATTCCCCGGTGATGGGCGCCGAGACGCTGCACGTGCGTCGCGTCGCGCCTGCGGGCGCCGCGCATGCCGCGTCGGGCGGCGCGAAGCAGTCGCTGGTGGCCGCGCTGCGCCGCCAGCGCTGGCTGCGGCGGCTGAAGTCCGCGCTGGCCGGCGCCGGCGCCAGCGAGCATCCGTACGGCGCGAACCGGTATGGCCCGCAGCTCTCGCACTTCGTCGGCCTCCTGGACGCCGGCGCGCTGGAGAGCGACCTGATGCCGCACGCCACGTCGCTGGCCGTGCTGCGCGTCGTCGACGCGGCCCGGCAGCGTCCCGGCAACGCCCTGGAATCGACCTCGTGAAGATCGCGTACCTCCTGAATTCCTACCCGATGACCAGCACGACGTTCATCCGTCGTGAGATCGAGGCGCTGACGGCGCAGGGCGTCCAGGTCGAGCGCTTCGCCGCGCGGCCCTGGGGCGAGAAGCTGGTCGACCCGCTGGACATCGCCGAGCAACAGCGCACGCGCTACCTGCTCGCGGGCAACGTGCCCAACCTGTTCGCGGCCTTCCTGCGCGAGCTGGCCGCGAACCCCGTCGGCCTCGCGCGCGCGGTCGGCACCGCGTACCGGCTGTGGCGCAACGCGGGTTCGGGCTTCGGCCGCCACGCGGCCTACCTGTTGCAGGGCGTGTACTTCAAGCAGCAGGCGCGCGCCGCCGGTGCCGCGCACGTCCACACGCACTTCGCCACCAACGCCACTGCCATCGCGTTGCTGAGCCACGTGCTGGGCGGCCCCGGCTACAGCTTCACGGCCCACGGGCCCGACGAGTTCGAGAACACCGACCGCCTCAGCTTCGACCTGAAGATGCGGCACGCGAAGTTCATCGCGGCGATCTCGTCGTTCGGCCGCGTGCAGCTGGTCCGCGCGAGCCGGTGGAGCCACTGGCCCAAGATCGAGATCGTGCACTGCGGCCTCGCGCTGCCCGACTTCGCGCCCACGCCCAACCCGGGCGGGCCGGTGCTGGTCAACATCGCGCGCTTCAACTCGCAGAAGGGCCTGCTGCTGATCCCGGCCGCGGTGGCCGCCGTCAAGGACGAGTTCCCCGGCTTGAAGGTGGTGCTGATCGGCGACGGCGAGGAGCGCCCGCGCCTGGAGGCCGAGATCGCGCGCCACGGCGTGGGCGGGCAGATCGAGCTGCGCGGCTGGCAGTCCAACGCCGAGGTGCGGCGTGCGCTGGTCGAGTCGCGCGCACTGCTGCTGCCCAGCTTCGCCGAAGGGCTGCCCGTCGTCATCATGGAGGCCTTCGCGCTGGGGCGGCCGGTGATCTCGACCTACATCGCCGGCATCCCGGAGCTGGTGGACGAGACCTGCGGCTGGCTGGCGCCGGCGGGCGATGTCCAGGCGTTGGCCGCCGCGATACGCGACGCGCTGGCGGCCGAGCCGGCCCGTCTGGACCGCATGGGGCAGGAGGCCCGTCGCCGGGCTGTCGCACGGCACGACATCGCGTCGTCCGCGCGCCAGTTGAAGGCGCTGTTTGAGCGGTCGGCGGCCTGATTTTCGGCCGATTGGCCCGGGCGTCGCGGCGCATAATGGCCGGATGACCGACAAAAAAGTAGCGCTCATCACCGGTGTCACGGGCCAGGACGGCGCCTATCTGGCCGAGTTCCTGCTGAAGAAGGGCTACGAGGTCCACGGCATCAAGCGCCGGGCGTCATCCTTCAACACGGATCGAATCGATCACCTGTACCAGGATCCGCACGTCAACAACCGCGACTTCGTCCTGCACTACGGCGACCTGACCGACTCGACGAACCTGACGCGCATCGTGCAGAAGGTGCAGCCCGACGAGATCTACAACCTCGCGGCGCAGAGCCACGTGGCGGTCAGCTTCGAGGAACCCGAGTACACGGCCAACGCCGACGGCATCGGCGCGCTGCGCCTGCTCGAGGCGATCCGCATCCTGGGCCTCGAGAAGAAGACGCGCTTCTACCAGGCCTCCACGTCGGAGCTGTACGGCCTGGTGCAGGAGATCCCGCAGAAGGAGACGACGCCGTTCTACCCGCGCAGCCCGTACGCGGTGGCCAAGCTCTACGCCTACTGGATCACGGTCAACTACCGCGAGGCCTACGGCATGTACGCCTGCAACGGCGTGCTGTTCAACCACGAGAGCCCGCTGCGCGGCGAGACCTTCGTCACGCGCAAGATCACCCGCGCGATGGCGCGCATCGCGCTGGGCCTGCAGGACGCGCTGTACCTGGGCAACATGAGCGCGCTGCGCGACTGGGGCCATGCGCGCGACTACGTGCAGATGCAATGGCTGATGCTGCAGCAGCAGCAGGCCGAGGACTTCGTCATCGCCACCGGCGTGCAGTACAGCGTGCGCGACTTCGTGCGCATGTCGGCAGAGCGCCTGGGCATCACGATCCGCTTCGAAGGGCAGGGCGAGGCCGAGGTGGGCATCGTCGACGCCGTCGGCGGCGACAAGGCCAAGTGCAAGCCGGGGCAGGTCATCGTGCGCGTCGACCCGCGCTACTACCGCCCCACCGAGGTCGAGACGCTGCTCGGCGACCCGAGCAAGGCCAAGGCCAAGCTGGGCTGGACGCCGACCACGACGCTGCCCGAACTGGTGGCCGAGATGATCGACGCCGACTACCTGACCGCGCGCCGCGACGCGATGGTCAGCATGGCGGGCTTCCAGACCTTCAGCCACCATGAGTGATTCCGCGAAGGTGCCGGGCCGCGACGAGGCGATCCTGGTCGCGGGCGCCCGCGGCATGGTGGGCTCCGCGCTGGTGCGCCGCCTGAAGGCGGGCGGCTACGCGCGCGTGCTGGCGCCGCTGCGCGCCGAGCTCGACCTGCAGGACGCCGCGGCCACCCGCGCGTACCTGGCGCGCGAGCAGCCCGCATACGTCTTCATCGCCGCGGCCAAGGTGGGCGGCATCCACGCCAACAACACCTACCGCGCGCAGTTCCTGCACGAGAACCTCGTGATCGCCGACAACCTGATCGCCGGCGCGCACGAGGCCGATGTGCAGCGGCTGATGTTCCTGGGCTCCAGCTGCATCTACCCGAAGCTCGCGCCGCAGCCGATCCGCGAGGATTCGCTGCTCACGGGCCCGCTGGAGGCCACCAACGAGCCGTACGCGATCGCCAAGATCGCGGGCGTCAAGATGTGCGAGGCCTACAACGACCAGTACGGCCGCCAGTACGTCAGCGCGATGCCGACGAACCTGTACGGGCCCAACGACAACTACGACCTGCAGACCTCGCATGTGCTGCCGGCGCTGATCCGCAAGGCGCACGAAGCCAAGCTGCGCGGCGACGCGGAGTACGTGGTGTGGGGCTCGGGCACGCCGATGCGCGAGTTCCTGTACGTCGACGACCTGGCCGACGCCTGCGTGCACATGATGGAGCGCGGCTACGACGGCCCGCTGGTCAACATCGGCACCGGGCAGGACGTGACGATCCGCGAGCTCGCGCAGACGGTGATGGACGTCGTCGGCTTCCAGGGCCGCATCGTGTTCGACGCCACCAAGCCGGACGGCACCCCGCGCAAGCTGCTCGATGTGGGCCGCCTGCACGCCCTCGGGTGGAAGCACAAGGTGGCCCTGCGCGAGGGCATCGCGCTCGCCTACCAGGACTTCCTGGACCGATTCGGCCGCTGAGGCCGCATTTCGCGGAACTTTCGCACGGTCTGCCGGGTGCGCCCCGGCCGCGGACCCTCCCCCCGAGTCCGTCGTCAAGTTGACGCACGGTAATCTCTACAATCGTCTGTTTTGCCGCTGATGCGGCCGGGCGACGCATGTCCGTCGTGCGCGCCCGCCAACGACGAAACGCGGCGCAACCGCGCCGCGGGATGGGCCGAGGACGGCCAAGAGGGGCTTTCAGCCAATGATGCGTTCCGAAGACAAGAACCGCTGCGCCCGTGTCGGCGCCGCTGCCCTGGCCATGCTGGCCGCCTCCATGCTGGTCGCCTGCGGCCCGAAGAAGGAGGCCGCGGCGAGCGACGACGTCGTCGCCAAGGTGGGCGCCGACCAGATCACCGCGAGCCAGCTGCAGATCACGCTCCAGAAGCAGCGCGGCATGCGCCCCGACGCCAACGACCCCGCCGCCAGGCAGGTGCTCGATCAGCTGATCGACGAACAGATCATCGCGCAGAAGGCGGTCGCCACGAAGCTCGATCAGGATCCGCGCGTCGTCGCCCAGATCGAGGCCGCGCGCCGCGACATCCTCGCGCGCCGCTTCATCGAGCAGGTCGCCGAGAGCGCGCCCAAGCCCACCGCCGACGCGGTGCAGAAGTTCTACGACAGCCGCCCCGCGCTGTTCGCGCAGCGCAAGGTGTTCACGCTGCAACGCACCGACATCCAGGTGCCGGACGATCGCCGCGCGGAAGTCGATGCGAAGGTGCAATCGGTAAAGACTTCGGCTGAACTGTCCGACTGGCTCAAGGCGCAGAAGCTGGCGTTCACAACCAAATCCGAGCAGGATGCCTCCGAGCAGCTGCCGCCCAACGTGCTCGATAAGCTGTCGTCGATGAAGGACGGGCAGTCGATGGCGGTGCCGTCGCAGTTCGGCGTCGCGGCCCTGACGCTCGTCTCCAGCGCCGCAGCGCCCAAGCCGCTGGACGAAGCGCGTCCGGCGATCGAGCAGTTCCTGGGGAATCAGGGCAAACGCGAACTCGTGATGGGGCTGCAGAAGACGCTTCGCGACGACGTCAAGGTCGAATACAGGGGCCGCTTCGCGGCGTCGCAGCCGGCAGGCGGCGAACTTGCCATGCCGGCTCCGACCTCGTCGTCCACCCCCGCGGCTCCCGCCGGCAGCGCCCCTGCTGCGGCGGCGTCGCAGAACACTCCTGCCAAGCAATGAAGACTCGATCGGCTTTCCAACTTGCGCTGACGCTCGCGTGCGTCGCGGCGATGCTCGCGGCCTGCGGCCGCAAGTCCGAGGACACGTCGGCCACCGTGGCGACCGTCAACGGCGAGAACATCACCCAGGACCAGCTCGATTTCGCGACCAGGCAGGTCGTGGCCGCACGCCCCGGGGCGTCGGCCCCTGCGGCCGCCACGGTGCTCGAAAGCCTGGTCGAACAGCGGCTCGCGGTGCAGAAGGCGGAGAAGGACAAGCTCGATCGCAACCCCGGCGTGCTGCAGGCGCTGGAGGCCGCGCGCAAGGATGCGCTCGCACGCTACTACGTGGAGCAGTTCGTTGCGAAGGTGCCCAAGCCGAGCGCCGACGACGTCAAGCAGTACTTCGACGCGCACCCCGCCAACTTCGCGCAGCGCAACGCGTACGTCATCCAGAAGGTGGACGCGCGCGTGTCCGCCGACCAGGCCGGGCCGCTCGCGGCGGCGGCGCAGGCGGCCAACGGCGCGTCGGCGGTGGCGGCCCTGCTCAAGGCCAAGGCGGACGCGGTCAATGTGACCGAATCCACCCAGCCCGCCGAATCGCTGGGCCCTTTGTTGCCGAAGATTTCGACCATGTCCGCTGGACAGACGATCGCCGTCCCGCAGCCGCAAGGCCTGACCACGCTGACGCTGGTCGACATCAAGCCGGCGCCGCTGACGCTCGCGCAGGCCCAGCCGGCCATCGAGCAGATGCTGTGGAACCAGAAGAAGCGCGAGGCGCTGCTCACGGAGACCAAGGATCTGCGCTCGAAGGCGCGCATCGACTACCTGGGCAAGTTCGCTTCAGGCACGGTTTCTGCCACTGCCGCGTCCGCCCCCGTCGCTGCCAGCGGCGCCTCTCAGTGATCCTTTGAACGCTCCGGTTTCGGTGCGCACCTTTCCTTTAGCTTAAGCAGTCAACTCTCATGAAAATCACTGTGATCGGGGCCGGTTACGTCGGATTGGTGTCTGGAGCCTGCCTGGCGGAGATGGGCAACCATGTCGTCTGCCTGGACGTGGATCCGCGCAAGATCGACATGCTCAACAAAGGTGAGATCCCCATCCACGAGCCTGGCCTGGACCAGGTCGTGCAGCGCAACGCGGCCGCGGGGCGACTGGAGTTCACCACCGACATCGGCGTGGCCGTCGCCCACGGCACGCTGCAGTTCATCGCGGTGGGCACGCCGCCCGACGAGGACGGCTCGGCTGACCTGCAGTACGTGCTGGCCGCCGCGCGCAACGTCGGCCGCCTGATGACCGACTACAAGCTGGTCATCGACAAGAGCACCGTGCCCGTGGGCACCGCCGACAAGGTCAAGGCCGCGATCCGCGCGGAGCTCGACGCGCGCGGCGTGACGCTCGACTTCTCGGTTGCCTCGAACCCCGAGTTCCTCAAGGAAGGCGCGGCGGTCGACGACTTCATGAAGCCCGATCGCATCGTGGTGGGCGCCGACGACGATCGCGCGATCAACCTGATGCGCGCGGTCTACGCGCCGTTCCAGCGCAATCGCGACAAGCTGGTGGTGATGGACGTGCGTTCGGCCGAGCTCACGAAGTACGCCGCCAACGCGATGCTGGCCACGCGCATCTCGTTCATGAACGAACTCGCGCTGCTGGCCGAGAACCTGGGTGCCGACATCGAGCTCGTGCGCCAGGGCATCGGCTCGGACCCGCGCATCGGCTACCACTTCCTGTACGCCGGCTGCGGCTACGGCGGCTCGTGCTTCCCCAAGGACGTGAAGGCGCTGATCCGCACGGCCAGCGAGAACGGCCGCGACCTCAAGGTGCTGCAGGCGGTGGAAGACGCCAACGACGCGCAGAAGCAGGTGCTCGTGGGCAAGATCGTCAAGCGCTTCGGCGACGACCTGGCCGGCAAGCGCTTCGCCGTGTGGGGCCTGGCGTTCAAGCCCAACACCGACGACATGCGCGAGGCCAGCGCCCGCGTGCTGATCGGCGAGCTGCTCGCGCGCGGCGCGAGCGTGACGGCCTATGACCCGGTGGCGATGAACGAAGCGCGCCGCGTCTTCGGCGACGAGCCGCGCATCGGCTACGCCGAGAACCCCGACGCCGCGCTGGTGGGCGCCGACGCCCTGGCCATCGTCACCGAGTGGAAGGAATTCCGCAGCCCCGACTTCGCGCGCATCGCCGCCACCCTGAAGACGCCCGTGATCTTCGACGGCCGCAACCTGTACGAGCCGCAGCTCGTGCGCGACGCGGGCATCGACTACCAGCCCATCGGGCGGGTTTGAACAGGCACGAGGCAGGCCGCACCGGGCCGGAGGCGAATGTGAGACTCATGACGAACAACGAGACGACGATGCGTTCCAGCGCCATGACGGTCGCCGCGGTTTGCGCGGCGCTGCTCCTGGCGGCCTGCACCGGCCACAAGAAGGACGTGACGCAGAGCGCCGCGCGCGTCGACGGCACCGAGATCACGGTGCACCAGATCAACTACAGGCTGCAGCGCGAGCGCGGCCTGCGCCCCGAGCAGCAGGAAGAGGCCGGCCGCAAGGTGCTCGACCAGCTGATCGACGAGCAGCTGATCGTCGAGAAGGCCGAGAAGACCAAGATGGATCTGGAGCCGGCGGCGCAGCAGGCGCTCGACGCCGCGCGCCGCGAGGTGCTGGCGCGCGCCTACGTGGAGCAGGCCGCGCAGAGCGTGGCCGCGCCCACCGACGCGGCCATCCACGCCTACTACGACGCCAACCCGAACCTGTTCTCGCAACGCCGCGTCTACACGCTGCAGGAATACCTGGCCAAGGTGCCGGAGGACAAGATCCCGACGCTGCGCACGATGGTGCAGTCCGGCCGCCCGCCCGAGGAGATCGAGGCCTGGTTCAAGGCGCAGTCCACGCCGTTCCGCGGCCAGCAGAGCACGCACCCGGCCGAACAGATCCCGCTGGGCTCGCTCAAGGAGATCGCGAACATCCCGGTCGGCAAGGGCCTGGTGGCCTCGGCCGGCAATCAGGTGCACGTGACCTACGTGACCTCCAGCACCGACGCGCCCGTGGGCTTCGACAAGGCGCGCGGCGCGATCGCGCAGTACCTCATGATCGAGGGCCGCAAGAAGGTCACCGAGGGCAATGTCGCGGCGCTGAAGACGGCGGCCAAGATCGAGTACGCCCCGGCCTACCAGGCGCTCGCCGCCTCGGGCGCCGCGCTGGCCACGACCCGCGACATCGCGTCCACGGTCGCCCCCCTTTCCACCGCGAGCGGCACGCACGTCTCGCTGCCGGCCGCCGAGGCGTCGGGCGTCCAGGTGACCCTGCCGACGACGACCACCTCTGGCGTGCAGGTGAGCCTGCCCGAGTCGCAGGGCGTGCGCGTCAGCTTGCCGGCCACCCCGGCCTCCTCGGTGCAAGTGCGCCTGCCGGCGCCTCCATCGCAGGACGCGACCAAGAAATGAAGGAGCATTCCATGCTGAACCTCGTCCTGTCCCGCCTTGTCCATCGCGCTTCCAGCGCGCTGGCCGTGGTCCTGTCGGCCGCGCTGCTGACCGGGACGCCGCTCGCCCACGCGCAGGCCGCGCAGCAGCAGAAAGCCGCGCCGGTCGCGCAGCCTGCGTCGCAGAAGCCCGCGCCGGCGCCGCGCGCCGCCGATCCCGACCAGTCGCGCATCGGCCCCGGCGACACGATCAAGATCTCGGTCTACCAGAGCCCGGATCTCAGCATGGAAACGCGCATCAACGAGACCGGCGACATCAGCTACCCGCTGCTGGGCCGCGTCAAGCTCGCGGGCCTGAGCGTGACGCAGGCCGAGCAGCACATCGCCTCGGAACTCAAGCGCCGCGAGTTCGTGCGCGATCCGCAGGTGCAGATCGTCGTGACGCAGGTGCGCGCGAACCAGGTCAACGTGCTGGGCCAGGTCGGCCGTCCGGGCCGCTACCCGCTCGACCTCACCGGCATGCGCCTGACCGAGGTGCTGGCGCTGGCCGGCGGCATCAACGCGGGCGTGGGCTCGGACACCGTCGTCGTCACCGGCATGCGCGACGGCAAGCCGTTTCGCAAGGACGTCGACATGCCCAGCCTGTTCCGCTCCGCCAACGGCGCCGACGACATCGTGATCTCCCCGGGCGACTCGATCTTCGTCGACCGCGCGCCGCAGATCTACCTGTACGGCGAGATCCAGCACCCGGGCGCGCTGCGCCTGGAGCGCGGCATGACCGTGATGCAGGCCATCGCGGCCGGCGGCGGCGCCACGCCGCGCGGCACGCTGCGCGGCCTGAAGGTCACCCGCAAGGGCCCGGACGGCAAGCAGACGCAGCTGGAGCCGGCCATGGACGACACGCTGCAGAACGGCGACGTGGTCTACGTCAAGGAAAGCCTGTTCTGACGACGGGAGCGACATCATGAATCTCACGCATTTCCTCGCCGTCCTGCGCGCACGCTGGGTCAGCGCCGCGATCGTCTTCGGCGCCGTGGTGGTGGCCTCCATCCTGTACCTCGTCTTCGCGACGCGCGTGTACACGGCCACGGCCTCGGTGCTGATCGACGCGAAGCCCGACCCCGTCAGCACGATGCTGTACGGCGGCGCCATGCCGGCCGTCATCAACACCCAGATCGAGATCATGCGCAGCGACCGCGTCGCCCAGCGCGTGGTGCAGAACCTGAAGCTGGCCGACTTGGCCGACATGCGCGCGGCCTGGGCCTCGGCCAAGAGCGGCATGTCGCTGCAGGAGTACCTCACCGACTTCATCGAGGCCGGCCTCGACCCGAAGGTGAGCGCGCCCGGCAGCAACGTGATCAACGTCGGCTACCGGTCGCCCGACGCGCGCTTCGCCTCCACGGTCGCCAACGCGTACGTGCAGGCCTACCTCGAGACGTCCATCGAGCTGCGCGTCGACCCGGCACGCCAGTACAGCGGCTTCTTCACCGACCAGCAGAAGGAGGCGCGCGCCTCGCTCGAGGCGGCGCAGAACAAGCTGTCGGCGTTCCAGCGCGAGAAGGGCATCATCGGCTCGGACGACCGCTTCGACCTCGAGATGAGCCGCCTCACGGCGCTCACGCAGGAACTCGTCGCGATCCAGACCGCCCGCGTCGACGCCTCCACGCGCCAGAGCCAGGTGGGCAGCGCGGGGCAGATGTCGGAAGTGCTGGCCAACGGCACCGTCAGCGGCCTGAAGAACGACCTCGCGCAGGCCGAGCTCAAGCTGCAGGAGCTGTCCTCGCGCTATGGCGACAAGCACCCGCAGGTGCAGGAAGCGCGCGCCGCGGTGGCGCAGATCAAGGCCAAGCTGTCGCACGCCACCAGCGACGTCACCGGCGCGATCGGCATCGACGCCCGCGTCAGCCGCGCCCGCGAGGCCGACATCCAGTCCGCCGTCGACGCGCAGCGCGCCAAGGTGCTGCAGCTCAAGGAGACGCGCGACCAGGTCGCCGTGCTGCAGCGCGACGTCGACAACGCGCAGCGCACCTACGACACCGTGTACAACCGCGCCAGCGCCTCGAACCTCGAGAGCCAGAACCGCCAGGCCAACGCCACCGTCATCAGCCAGGCCACCACGCCGGTGCTGCCGTCGTCGCCCAAGGTGCCGTCGGTGCTCGTGCTGGGCCTGGTCGCCGCGCTGGTGCTGGGCATCGGCACCGCGCTGCTGCAGGAACAGTTCGACAAGCGCATGCGCACGACGTCGGACGCCTTCGACTTCCTCGGCCTGCCGGTGATCGGCATCATGCCGAGCCCGACGATGAACCGACGCCTCAAGGGGCAGATGGCCATGATCCAGGACCGCGTCGTCTCCGGACGTCGACTGCCGGCGCCAGAAAAGGGGCAAGCATGAACGCCAAGATGGAAGCACCCGACCTCTACCTCGGCGACAGCCAGAGCTTCGAGGGCGCGGGCAAGACCAAGTCGATCGGTGAGCTGATCCAGGACGCGCGCAACCTGTCGGCCGACGACCTGGACCGCATCGGCCGCTACCAGCGCGAGAACGACATGCGCTTCGGGGAGGCCGCGATCGCGCTGGGCCTGGCCGACACCGAGGACGTGCTGCAGGCGCTGGCGCAGCAGTTCAAGTACGCGTACGCCGACGAGGAGACGCGCAAGGCCGCGCCCGAGCTCGTCATGCTGAACCAGCCCTTCGGCCACCAGGCCGAGGCGTTCCGCGCGATCCGCAGCCAGATCCTGATGCGCACGCAGGGCGAGAAGGGCCAGCGCCGGCCGCTGGCGGTCGTCAGCCACGACACCGGCGACGGCAAGACCTTCTTCTGCGCCAACCTGGCCGTCGCGCTCGCGCAGCTGGGCGGCAAGGTGGTGGTCATCGACGCCGACATGCGCGGCGCGCGCCTGGACCAGGTGTTCGGCGTGCCCGGGGGCGTGGGCCTGTCGGGCGTGCTGTCGGGCCGCGGCGGCAAGGGCGTCGTCAAGTCGGTGCCGGGCATCCCGAACCTGTACGTGATCCCGGTCGGCGTGCAGCCGCCCAACCCGCTGGAGCTCGTCGAGGGCCCCAGCTTCGGCATGCTGCTGCGCGAGGTCTCGATCAAGTTCGACCACGTCATCGTCGACACGCCCGCCGGCTGCTTCGGCTCGGACGGCGTGGTGATCGCGTCGCGCTGCGGCTCGGCGCTGGTCATCTCGCGCAAGGACGCCAACAAGGTGTCGCGCCTGCAGGAGCTGGTCGGATCGCTCCAGGCCGGCAACGTGCGCCTGGCCGGCGTCATCATGAACGAGCTGTGATCGCGCGATGACGCTTGTCGATCGGCTGACCGCGCCGCGCACGTGGCCGTGGTGGATCTGCGTGCTCGGCATGCTGGCGCTGTACGTGCCCACGATCTGGGACCTGTCGCTCAACATCTGGTCCACCGAGGAGCAGAGCCAGGGCCCGATCGTGCTCGTGATCTGCGCCTGGCTGATCTGGCGCGCGTGGGATCGCATCGACGACGCGAGCGCCGGCACGCCGCGCCCGCTCGCGGGCTGGCTGCTCGTGGCCGCGGCGCTGCTGCTGTACGTGTTCGGGCGCTCGCAGCGCATCCTCAGCGCGCAGACGCTGTCGGCGATCTTCCTGCTGCCCGGTCTGGTGCTGCTGCTGCGCGGCCCGCGCCAGCTGCGCGCCGGCGCGTTCGCGCTGTTCTTCATGATCTTCCTGGTGCCGCTGCCGGCCACGATGGTGGACGCCGTCACGCAGCCGCTGAAGCTGGCGGTGTCGAGCGTGGCGTCGACGGTGCTGTTCAACGTCGGCTACCCGATCGCGCGCACCGGCGTGATCCTGCAGATCGGCCAGTACCAGCTGCTGGTGGCCGACGCCTGCGCCGGGCTGCACACGCTGTTCTCGCTCGAGGCGATGGGGCTGCTGTACCTGAACGTCGTGCGCCACACCTCGCTGCTGCGCAACATCGCGCTGGCGATCCTGATCGTGCCGATCTCGTTCGCCGCCAACGTCATCCGCGTGATGGTGCTGGCGCTGATCACGTACCACTTCGGCGACGAGGCCGGTCAGGGCTTCCTGCACGGCTTCGCGGGGCTCGTGCTGTTCATGACGGCGCTCATGTTCATCATCGCCACGGACAGCGGCCTGCGCTGGCTGGCCGTGCGCACCCAGCCGGCGAGGCCGCAACATGTCTGAACCCGTGCTCACGCGCCGGGCCGTCGTCGCGGCCGTGCTGATGGCCGCGGCCGCCGCCGGCGGGCAGGCGATGGTGCCCACCAGGCGCATGGCCGCGCTGCGCGGCCCGTTCAAGCTGGAGGACCTCGTGCCGTCCAGCTTCGCGGGCTGGCAGGTCGACAACCGCACCGCGGGCGGCATCGTCAACCCGCAGACCGAGGCGCTGCTGAACAAGCTGTACAGCCAGATGCTCGACCGCATCTACCTGGACGGCCGCGGCCACCGCATCATGCTGTCGATCGCTTACGGCGCCGACCAGGCCGACGACGACGTGCAGCTGCACTACCCGGAGGTCTGCTATCCGGCGCAGGGCTTCCGCGTGAAGAGCAACCGCGTCGAGCAGGTCGACACGGCGCAGGGCGTCATCCACGTGCGCCGCCTCGAGACGCAGTTCAGCGACTCGCGCTTCGAGCCGGTGACCTACTGGACGGTCGTCGGCGACCAGCAGAGCCTGGGCGGCTGGGATCGCAAGCTCTCGGAGATCCGCCACGGCCTGAAGGGCGAGATCGTGGACGGCCTGCTGTTCCGCGTGTCCAGCATCGACCGCAACTCCGACCAGGCCTTCGCGATGCAATCCGGCTTCATCCGCGACATCGTCGCCGCCATGACGCCGCAGGCTCGGCGCCAGCTGGCCGGGCTCGCGTGAGGGCGCGGAGCGTCGCATGAACATCGTCTACGCCGTCAAGATCCTCGGGGCGCTGCTGATCGTGCTGGGCGCGCTGCGCCTGGTGGCCGGCCCCGGCTTGAAGCAGGTGATGGCGCCGGGCGACTGGAAGGCCGTGTGGCCCGTCGTCATCGGCACGCTGGTGGTGTCGTGCTTCTCGTGGACGGTGCCGTTGTTCTTCGTCACCTTCAGCATGTGGGCGATCCTCGCGCCGCGCTTCTTCGGCAAGGGCCTCGAGGGCCGGCTGCCGGCCTATGTGCTGCTGGCCTGCGTCGGCCCGCAATTCTCGATGGAGCTGGAGAACGTCGCCGGCCTGCGCGACGTGATGCGGCTGGACATCTTCCGCCTGCTCGAGATCTTCATCCTCATCCCGGCGGCCGTGGGCCTCGTCGCGCGGCGCGAGCGCCCGCCCTATCCGGGCTGGCTGGTGGTGAGCGACCTGGCCACCGTCGCCTACACGTTCTACTGGATCGCGCAGCTGTTCGGCCACCTGAACACCACGTCGATGGCGCGCGAGGGCCTGCAGGTGATCCTGGACACCGTGCTGCCCTACTACGTGTTGTCGCGCGGCCTGGTGCAGGCGGCGCTGCGTCGGCGCGTGCTGTCGGTGCTGATGTTCGGCGCGGCCTACGAATGCATGGTGGCGATCGCCGAGGGGCTGTCGCGCCACGTGCTGTACGCGCAGCTGCAGTACCTGTACGGCGTGCGCTGGAACATCCTGGGCGCGATGACGCGCGGCGATTTCCTGCGGGCGCAGGCGGCCTTCTCCGGACCGCTCGTCCTGGCGATGGTCGCGCTGTTCGGCATCGGCATCTGGTTCGCGCTGCGGCCGCCGGAGAGGGCGCGCAGCTACGTGGTCGTCGGACTCGTGCTGCTGGGCGGCCTGCTTGCCACGATCAGCCGCGGCCCGATCCTCGCACTGGGCATCCTGGTGGTGGGCCTGGTGTGCCTGCGCTTCCTGTCGGCCAACCGCTTCCTGCTGCTCAGCGGCCTGTTCGTCGTCGCCGCCGCCATCGCCTGGAGCTTCGGGCTCGGCGACACGCTGGTCGAGGCGATCAACTCCAACACGGGTGCCGACAAGCAGGCCGACTTCAACGTCATCTACCGCCAGGAACTGCTCAAGACCTCGATCGCGCTGATCAAGCAGAGTCCGTGGTTCGGCGTGCCGAACTACCTCGACCAGATGACCAACCTGAAGCAGGGCGACGGCATCGTCGACCTGGTCAACACCTACCTGATCGTGACGCTCAACGTCGGCATCGCGGGGCTGGCGCTGTTCATGGTCCCGTTCCTGATCGTGCTGCGCAAGCTGGCGTCCACGCTGCCGCTGGAGCCTGGTCCGCTGCGCCGCGAGCGGCTCGTCTGGCTGCCGCTGACGCTGGCGGTGATGGCGGCGGTATTCACCGTCTCGCCGATCTCGATCATCCGCTCGCTGATCGTCTGGGTGGTCGCGTTCGGCCTGGCGGCGCTGCAGGACGGCCTGCCGGCGCAGCGCCGCCGCGCCGGCGTGCCGATCCCGCCGGGCGTGCCCGCGGAGGCCTGAGACGATGGCCGTGGAGGAGTCGAGCCCGGCCGACGCCGGCGCGCACGGGCCGGCGGTCAGCGTGCTGATGCCGATGCGCAACCCGGGCCGCTTCGTCGAGGCGGCCGTGCGCTCGATCCTGTCGCAAGGCGTGGAGGACCTGGAGCTGCTAGTCATCGACGACGGCTCCTCCGACGGCAGCCGCGAGTTCGTCGACGGCCTGGCCGACCCGCGGGTGCGCGTCGTCGACGGTCCGCGCGCCGGCATTTCCGCCTGCATGAACCGCGGGCTGGAGCTCGCGCGCGGCGACGTCGTCATGCGCTGCGATTCCGACGATCTCTACCCGCCCGGGCGCATCGCCGCGCAGCTGGCCTTCCTGCGCGAGCGCCCCGCGTTCGTCGGCGTGTGCGCCCCGTTCACGGTGACGGGCCCGGCCGGCGAGCACGTGGGCACGCCGCGCGTCGCGCCGCAGACCGACGGCGAGGACGTGTCCGGCGACATCCTCGCCGCGAAGCTGCGCACGCACCTGTGCGCGTTCGCGTTCCGGCGCTCGGCGCTGGCGCGCGTGGGCACGTTCCGCGCGTTCTTCCAGACCGCCGAGGACATCGACTTCCAGCTGCGCCTGGCCGCCGCCGGGCCGGTGGGCTTCCAGCCGCAGGGCGCCTACGTCTATCGCCTGCACGACGCGTCGATCACGCACACGCAGGCCTCGACGCTGCGCCAGTTCTTCGAGGCGACGGCCTACGCGATGGCGCGCGAGCGCCAGGCCACCGGCACCGATGCGCTGATGCGCGGCGAGACGGTGGCGCTGCCCGAACTGGGCGCCCACGAGCATCGCGCCGACGGCTCGGCGCGCCAGATCTCGCAGCTGCTGGTGGGCGAGGCGTGGCGATGCTTCCTGGCCAAGGATCGCCCGGGCGCGCTGCGCACCGCGTGGCGCGCGGTGCGGGCCAGTCCCGGGCACGCGGAGGCCTGGCGTTCGCTCCTGCTCGTGGGCATCAAGCCGCACCGATGAAAAAAGGGCGAGCCGCCTGCGCGGATCGCCCTGGTTCGGAGACGCCGGGGAGCGTCAGAAGTTCGTGGCCTTGACGGCGGTCGACTTCAGGATCGGCACGATCGCCTTGCCGAACGTGGTGAGGTCGGCGTCGGTCCTGTAGGTGCCGCACTTCAGGGTCATGCTGAAGCCGTTGTCGTCGGAGGCGCAGTTGGGCAGGTTGTTGTCGTCCCACGACCAGGGCATCCAGCCCCAGCCGTTGGCCTCGGCGTCGGAGATGATCTTCTGCGGCGTGACCATCGTCGGGCTCGGACCCACGTTGCGGCCCGGGCCGAACTCGCCCAGGATCAGCGGCAGGCCGCTCGCCTTGAGCTGCGTCATGGCCGTGGTGTAGTCCTGCATCCACGTCGCCGTGGCCGGCAGATGGAACGAGCCGTACACGTGCACGTCGAACAGGATGTTCTTCTGCGGGTCCGAGGCCAGCACCGCGGCGCCGTACTTGACGATGTCCTGCGCGTCCTGGCCGCAGCCGCCGGAGTCGACCACCAGCGTGCCGGTGTAGCCGGCCGCGCGCATGCGGGCGATGGCGGTGATGTAGCTGTCGCGCCAGACGGTGCTGTTGGCCGGGCCCCACTCGTTGGCGATGTTGATCAGGCCGGTGTTGTTCAGCTGCGTCCAGGTGGAGGCCTGCGCGATCCAGGTGTCGACGATCGCCGTGAGCGTCGCGGGGTCGGCCTTGCAGGTGCCCGTCCAGTTGCCGGGGATCGGCACGATCTTGTTGGCCAGTGCCTGCGCGGAGACGATGTTCCAGTTGTAGCTGGTGGGCTTGGTGAAGCTCAGCACCATGCGCTCGGTGTTGGCGCCGCTCAGCGGCAGGCCGGTGGGCGAGCCGTAGCTGTCCCAGTGGTTGCGGTTCACGCCGCGGATGCGGAACTCCTGGCCGTTCGGGTCGTACAGCTTGCTGCCGGCGACGTAGAAGCCCTTGCCCGTGTTGCCGATCGGGCGCGGCACGATGGACGTCTGCGCGATGGCGTGCGAGACCTGCGGCTGCGCCTGCTCGGCGGAAGCGACGACGGTGTCACTGCTGGAGGTCGGCGCCGCGGGGGCGGCGGCCGTGTCGGCCGTGGCCGGCGCGGCGCTCGTGTCAGCGGACGTGCCGCTCGACGTCGTGGACGTCTCGGCGACGGCGACCACCGCGGCCTGGTTGGTCGTCGAGAAGGACTCGCTCGCGGCCGACGAGGCCGTGTTGGCGGCGCTGCCGGTCGTGTTGGCGAGGGCCTCGTTGGTGGAGGCCAGGGCGTCGCCGGAGCCGCCTCCGCCGCAAGCGGTGATGGCGGCGGTAGTGAGGGCCAGGGCAATGCTGGTTGCCATGCGGAGACTGGAGTTGCTTTGAGACATGGAGATTGTGGTCTGAATCCAGGCGCGATGCAGGCACCCTGCAATCGTTCGCAGGCGGCCGGTCGGGTATCCGCGGCTCATCGGACAGCGACTGTCGCGATGGAGCTCGTCGTGTAACGAGATGTCTTGCGGATGACTCGTGCCGGCTTGGAAACAGTGGCGTGTTTCCGTGTCGCCATGCCTCATTCATCGGCGGTGCCACGGGCGCGTTGAGTTCCTCGAACACGCGAGAAGCGAGGTGTTCGAGAACTAATTCGGACGCACACCCGGTCTTCACTCGACCTTGGGCAAGCGATCCAGAACTCCCCTCGACGCCCACTCGAGAAAGTGCCCGCGCATGGTGCCGGTTCGTCGCACGCCGCGGCCTTCACGGAGGTATCTCGATGTATCAGATTGGACGCTCGATCAGTCGCGACCGCCCTGCGCCGAACGGCCTATTTCCCTCGGAAAATGCGGGCGATGGAATGCGCGCCGCGCGCCTCGACGGGCGCGTTGCGTGACGCTTCGATGACACCGCAACGCGCTCCCGCGCGATACGGTATGGGGCATCAACCCGGCGCTATCTTTTCGTTTCGAATTAGTGCGGCCTCGAACAGGCGCGCGGAGCGTTCCCAGCTCGAATCGGCCACGGTGCGGGCTGCGCCGTCCGACAGCGCGCGCCATCCCGGTGCATCGAGGCGCAGGATGCGCAGCACGCCGTCCGCCAGGCCGGCGACGTCGTCGACATCCGCCAGCGCGCCGTTGACGCCTTCGACGACGGCCTCGGCCGGCCAGCCCGTGCGCGTGGACACCACTGGCGTGCGGCAGGCCATCGCCTCCATCGCCATCAGGTTGAAGCCCTCGGTCTTGCTGCACGTGAGCCAGACGTCGCAGCTCGCATAGACCTCGCGCAGCACCGACTGCGGCGCCTGCAGCGTGAGCGCGATGCCGTCGACGCGGTCGCGGTACTTGACGGGCGCGTCCGAGCCGAGCGCGACGACCTCGAGGTCGGGAAACGCCTGGCGCACGCGCGCGATCACGCCCAGCGCGACGTCGAAGCTCTTGTTGTCGTTCTCCGCGAACAGGGTGCCCAGGCGCGGGCGCGCGTTGCGCTCGCGCGGCGGCGCGAAGAACAGCGAGCGGTCGACCGCGTTCGGAACGATCGTGCAGCCCTGGCGGTTGCCGTCGCGCTCGATCGCCTCGCACAGCCAGCGCGCGACGGCGATCTTCTGCAGGTCGGAGCGGTAGGTGGCCAGCACGCGTTCGCGCGGCTGCCACTTGAAGACCTCGTAGCCCTGCACGAAGTAGACCTTGCGGCCCTTGGCCGGCGACATCGCCGCCACGAACTCGGCCGTCTCCCACCAGGTCGCGACGATGATGTCGGCGTCGGGCACGTCGGACTCGAGCACCTTGCGCGGCCGCTCCAGGATCTTCTTGGGCACGCCCGTGCCGTCCACGTGCGAGGGCGGCTGCGGGCGCATCACCGCCGGCGGCAGGCGCAGCTTGCGGCGCAGGTCGGCCATGCGCCCCGCGCGCACCTGCCGCGGCGGCGCGACCACCAGCACCTCGTGACCGAACGACTGCAGGTACTGCGCGTAGGTGGCGACGACGCGGATGCCGCCGGTCATGTTCAGGTTCGGGCAGACAAAGGTGATCTTCATCGTGGGAAGGGCGCGGGAGGAGTCGGGGCGTCGGCGGGGCGGGGCGAGCGCGTGCAAAGGCAAGAGGCGTGCGCGACCGTGGCCGCCGCGCGGCATCGTAAAGGATGCCGCACCCGCCGTGGCGCGGGGCGACGCGCGGCCGGCGCGATCACCCGAATCGGGGAGCGGACGGTCGCGGGATCGCCCGCAGCACCAACTCGGCAGCAAAATTGCTAGGTTGTGCCGCGCGACGGCCCGGCCGCCGCGCCGGATCCCGAAAATACCGACTCCATGACCCTTTCCTCGACGACTCCCCCGCCCGGCCCCGGCGCCCCCCCGCGCGACGCCGGCGTCGGCATGGTCGTCATCGGCCGCAACGAGGGCGCGCGGCTCGTGCGCTGCCTGCAGGCCTGCGTGCGCGAGGGCGGGCCCGTCGTCTACGTGGACAGCGGGTCGACCGACGGCTCGCCCGACGCGGCGCGCCGCCTGGGGGCCGCGGTGGTGGCGCTCGACATGGCCATCCCGTTCACCGCGGCGCGCGCCCGCAACGAGGGCTTCGCCGCGCTCATGCGCCAGCACCCCGGCACGGCCCGCGTCCAGTTCCTCGATGGCGACTGCGAGCTCGCCGCCGGCTGGTTGGCCGCGGCTAACGCCTTCCTCGACGGGCACCCCGAAATTGCCGCAGTGTGCGGCCGTCGACTGGAAAGATTTCCAGAGGCCTCGGTCTACAACCGCCTGTGCGACATCGAATGGAACACGCCCGTCGGCGAGGCCCTGGCCTGCGGTGGTGACGTGTTGATACGTTCGCAACCGCTTGCTGCGGCGGGTGGCTACCGCGACGACCTGATCGCCGGAGAGGAACCCGAGCTGTGCGTGCGGCTGCGCGCCGCGGGCTGGAAGATCTGGCGCCTCGGCCACGACATGACCTGGCACGACGCCGCGATGACGCGCTGGATGCAATGGTGGCGCCGCAACGTGCGCTCGGGCCACGCGTTCGCCGAAGGCGCGGCGCTGCACGGCGCGCCGCCGGAGCGCCACTTCGTCGCCCAGACGCGCCGCGCCATCGTGTGGGGCGGCGTTCTGCCGCTGCTGCTGCTCGTGGCCACGCTCGCCTGGTGGCCGCTGGCGTGGCTGTGGCTCGTCTACCCGCTGCAGTGGTTGCGCGTCGCGCTGAAGCTGCGGCGCGCGGGCCAGCCGATTCCCTGGACGCAGTCCGCCTTCTTCCTGCAGGGCCGTTTCGCCGAGGCGGCGGGCGCCCTGCGGTTCTGGTGGGGCCGCACGACCGAGCGCAGGAGTGCCATCATTGAATACAAGTGATCGGGGCCGCCGCGCGCTGCGCGGCCTGCTCCTGGAGGACGCGCGATGAACGGCCTGGCCTTCGCCGCCTGCTGGATCCTGGCGCTGGCGACGCTGCCGCTCGCGCTGGCCGTGGGCGTTTTCGCGCTGCAGATCGTGGCGGCGGCGTGGTCGCGCGCGCCCGCCCCCGCGCGCAGCCGCCAGCACGCGGTGCGCGGCCGCGTGGCGGTGCTGGTGCCCGCGCACGACGAGGCCGCCGGCATCGCGCACACGCTGGCAACGGTGCTGCCGCAGCTGCGCGAGCACGATCGCATCGTCGTGGTGGCCGACAACTGCAGCGACGACACCGCCGCCATCGCGCGCGGCGCGGGGCCGCAGGTGCAGGTGGTCGAGCGCACGCACGAGACCGACCGCGGCAAGGGCTTCGCGCTCGCGTTCGGCGTCGACGCGCTGCACGCCGATCCGCCGGGGCTGGTGGTGATCCTCGACGCCGACTGCGAGCTCGCGCCGGGCGCGCTCGACGCGCTGAGCGACAGCGTCGTCAGCTACGACCGCCCCGCGCAGGCGCTGTACCTGATGAACGCGCGGCCCGACGCCCGCCTGCCGCGACGCCTCGCCCAGTTCGCCTGGCGCGTGCGCAACTGGGTGCGCCCCGCGGGCTGGCGGCGCCTGGGCCTGCCGTGCCAGCTGATGGGCACCGGCATGGCGTTCACGTGGCCGATGCTGCGCGGCGCGCCGCTGGCCAACGCGTCGATCGTGGAGGACATGAAGCTGGGCATCGACCTCGCCATCGCCGGCCGGCCGCCGCTGTTCTGCCCGCGCGCGGTCGTCACCAGCCTGTTCCCCGACACCGCCGCGGCCACGCGCACGCAGCGCACGCGCTGGGAGCACGGCCACCTCGAGATGATCGTGCGCGAGGTGCCGGGCCTGCTGGCCGCGGCCTGGCGCCAGCGCGACCTGCGCCTGGTGGGCCTGGCGCTGGACCTGTGCGTGCCGCCGCTGGCGCTGCTGGCCGCGCTGCTGGTGGCCGGCACCGTGCTGGCCGGCCTGCTGTCGTGGTGGATAGCCGACATCGGCCCGGGGCTGGCCTACGGATTGCTGTTGGCGTGCTTCGGCGCTGCCGTGCTGCTGGCCTGGTGGGTCCGCGGGCGCGAGCTGGTGCGCCTGTTCGAGTTGCTGTCGATTCCCTTGTACATCGCCGCCAAGCTGCCCGTCTACGCCCGCTTCGTGGTGCGGCGCGAAAGGCGCTGGGTGCGCACCGACCGCGACTCGGGCTAGCGCGCCGGCCCGCACCGCGGGACGTCCATGTCCGCGTGTCCCGACGCCACGCCCCCCAGGTTCGCCCGGGGTGCATGGCAAACTGTCCGCCCCGTGGCGGGCACGCCGTCCATATTGATTGCCTGTTTCCCGATGATCGAACCGCCGAGCGCCGCCATGAAGACCCCTCTCCGCTGCAAGCTAGCCCGCGTGCCGGGCGCGGCGTGCCAGGAGCGCTTTCATGACTGAGCGCATCACCCAGTGGCCGCGCCAGCCGCTGCTCAACGTGTGGGCCGACGACCTCAGCATGGACGACCTGCTGGCGCGGCTGGCGACCACCGGCGGCGTGGTGTTCACGGTCAACCCCGACCACCTGTACCACCTGCAGTACAACCCCGAGTTCCTGCGCGCCTACCGCTCGGCCGACATCATCACCGTCGACAGCCACTACGTGCGCCTCGCGCTGCGCGCCCAGGGCCGCCCGGTGGTCCACCGGCTGACGGGCTCGGACATCGTCCCCGCGTTCTGCGCCCGCCAGGCGCGCGACGAGCGCACGCGCATCTTCCTGCTGGGCGCCAGGCCGGGCGTGGCGCAGACCGCGCGCGAATCGATCAACCGCAAGGCCGGCCGCGAGCTCGTGGTGGGCGCGCACGGGCCGTCGATGAACTTCGTCAACGACCCGGCGGAGATCGACGCCGTCCTCGAGATGATCCAGGCCAGCGGCGCGAACGTGCTGCTGGTGGGGCTGGGCGCCCCGAAGCAGGAGATCTGGATCTCCAGCGTCCGCCACCGGCTGCCGCAGGTGCGCGTGATGATGGGCGTGGGCGCGACGATCGACTACGAGGCGGGCGCCGTCAAGCGCGCGCCCGTGCCGCTGCGGCGCCTGGGCCTGGAGTGGGCGTACCGGGTCGCTTCCGAGCCGCGCCGGTACCTGATGCGCTACGTACGTAGCTCGAAGTTCCTGTGGTGGATGCTGATGGACCGGCTGGGCCGCTACAAGGACCCGTTCGCCGCCAGCGCCACGCCGCAGGCGCATTGAAGCCACGCCGTCCCCGAGGCGGCAGGAGAAGCAATTGAAGAACAAGTCCCTGGCGATCCTGTCGCCCCTGTGCCTCGCCCTGTACGCCGCGGGGGCCCACGCGGAGCTCGAGCCGTTCTCGTTCAAGGCGAGCGAGACGATCAAGCACGAGAGCAACGTCAACCACGAGCCCGACCAGTTCCGCAACGCGGACTGGATCTCGAACACCGAGTTCACCGCCGCGCTCGACCAGGCGCTGGGCCGCAGCAAGCTGCTGGCCGACGCCGGCGCCAACTACAGCGCGTACGACAAGGAGAGCAGCCTCGACTCCTGGGGCTACCACGCCGGCGCGGAGCTGGACTGGGAGACGATCGGCGACCTGTCCGGCGCGCTCGGCGCGGACACCAGCCGGCGCCGCTACATCGAGGGCGTGACGTCCGACACGCTGCCGCTGCCCGGCCAGATCGTTCCGCAGACGGTCACCGAGCGCAACATGCAGGACGACCACCACGTGTTCGGCCGCATCCGCCTGGGCGGGCCGTCGCGCTGGCAGCTGTTCGCCGGCGGCGACGCCAGCCGGCGCAGCTATACGGCCAGCACCTTCCGCTCGAACGACGAGCGCCAGTGGTCGGCCAACGCCGGCACGCGCTACGCAACGAGCCCCGACCTCGTGTTCGGCCTCGTGGGCAACTACATGCGCGGCGAGTTCCCGCACGTGACGGTGGGCTCGTTCGGCGGCGTGCCGATCGAGGTCGTCTCCAAGTTCCGCACGCGCTCGGTCGACGGCACGGTGCAGCTGCAAGCCACCGGCAACAGCGAGTTCGACGCGAGCCTGGGCTACACGACGCAGAGCAGCGACGCACTGACCAAGGACATCCGCTTCGTCAACGGTTCGCTGAACTGGACGTGGACGCCGCCATCGCATTTCACGGTCAAGGTGGGCCTGAAGCGCAGCTCGGACGTCGACACGACGACCACGGCCGTCAACAACGGCGTGCGCTACGCCAACAACCTGAACGGCCCGTCGGTCAACAACCTGGCGCTGCTGGACGTCACCTACGCGCTGACGGCCAAGGTCAACCTCGATGCCAGCGCCACGTACTCGCACCGCAAGTACGCCGACGTCTCGGTGTTCGACGACGCCACGCAGCTGCAGGAGATCGTCACGGGCACGGTCAACACGACCACTTTCTTCCTGTCGGCGCACTGGACGCCCACCCGCACCACCGACCTGACCTGCGGCGCCGGCCGCGAGCAGCGCCGCGGCAATGCCACGTTCAAGGCCTTCGACTACGCCGACAATACGGTGCGGTGCACCGCCGCGATCCGATTCGACTGATTCCGTGTCTTCCCTGAACGTCCTGGTCACCGGCGCCGCCGGCTTCATCGGCATGCACGTCGTGCAGCGCCTGGTCGCGCGCGGCGACCGTGTCGTTGGCATCGACAACCTCAATGCCTACTACGATCCCGCGCTCAAGCAGGCCCGGCTCGCGCAGCTGGCCGGGCTGCCCGGCTTCCGCTTCGAGACGCTGGACATCGCCGACGGCGCCGCGCTCGACGCGCTGCTTGCCCGCGAGAAGTTCGACCGCGTCGTGCACCTGGCCGCCCAGGCCGGCGTGCGCTACTCGATCGAGAACCCGCTGGCCTACGGCGAGTCGAACCTGTCGGGCTTCCTGAACGTGCTCGAGGCCTGCCGGCACCATCCGGTGTCGCACCTGGTCTACGCCAGCAGCTCCAGCGTCTACGGCGGCAACGCGAAGATGCCGTTCTCGGAGGCCGACAGCGTCGACCACCCGGTGAGCCTGTACGCCGCCACCAAGAAGGCCAACGAGCTGATGGCGCACACGTACAGCCACCTGTACGGCATCCCCACCACGGGCCTGCGCTTCTTCACGGTCTACGGGCCCTGGGGCCGGCCCGACATGGCCTACTTCTCGTTCACGCGCGACATCCTCGCGGGCACGCCCATCGCCGTGTTCAACGACGGCAAGATGATGCGCGACTTCACCTACATCGACGACATCGTCGACGGCGTCGTCGCCGTGCTGGACAAGCCCGCCACGCCCGACCCGGCGTTCGACGCGCTGGCGCCGCACCCGGGCCGCTCGCGCGCGCCTTACCGCGTGTTCAACATCGGCAACCAGGATCCGGTGCAGCTGGGCGCGTTCATCGAGACCATCGAGCAGGCGCTGGGCGTGCAGGCGGTCAAGGTCCACAAGCCGATGCAGCCCGGCGACGTCGTCGCCACGTATGCGGACGTGTCGGCCCTGCGCGAGTGGACGGGCGTGTCCCCGCGCACGCCGCTGGCCGACGGGATCGGGCGCTTCGTCGACTGGTACCGCGGCCACTTCCACCAGGGGCGCTGAGGCCCGCCGCGCCCGGGCGGCGGGGTTTCGTCCCCCTTAATGGTGAGGGGGGCCGCGGCCCCCCTTGAGCGATACTTCTGCCCAGCATCGGACGGCTGCGCGCCGCAGTTTCCGGCCAGGAAAACCAGGAAAAGACCCATGATCCTCGTCACCGGCGGCGCCGGCTTCATCGGCAGCAACTTCGTCCTCGACTGGCTCGAGAACCACGACGAGCATGTCGTCAACCTCGATGCGCTGACCTACGCCGGCAACCTGGCGAACCTCGAGTCGCTGCAGGGCGACCCGCGCCACGTGTTCCAGCATGGCGACATCGGCGATCGCGCGCTGGTCGACCAGCTGCTCAAGACGCATCGCCCGCGCGCCATCGTCAACTTCGCGGCCGAGAGCCACGTCGACCGCTCGATCCTCGGGCCGGGCGCCTTCCTCAAGACCAACATCGAGGGCACGTTCACGCTGCTCGAGGCGGCGCGCGCGTTCTGGGCCACGCTCGAAGGCGAGGACAAGACCGGCTTTCGCTTCCTGCACGTGAGCACCGACGAGGTCTACGGCTCGCTCACGGCCGACGCCGCGCCGTTCACGGAGAACCACCCGTACGAGCCGAACAGCCCGTACTCGGCGAGCAAGGCCGCCAGCGACCACCTGGTGCGCGCGTGGCACCACACCTACGGGCTGCCGGTGCTCACCACCAACTGCTCGAACAACTACGGCCCGCTGCACTTCCCCGAGAAGCTGATCCCGCTGGTGATCGTCAACGCGCTCGCGGGCAAGCAGCTGCCGGTGTACGGCGACGGGATGAACGTGCGCGACTGGCTGTACGTCAAGGATCATTGCGCCGCGATCCGCACGGTGCTGGCCCAGGGCCGCGTCGGCGAGACGTACAACGTCGGCGGCCTCAACGAGAAGACCAACATCGACATCGTGCGCGGCATCTGCCGCCTGCTCGACGAGCTGCGCCCCGACGCCGCCGGCCCGCGCGAGCGCCTGATCACCTTCGTCAAGGACCGCCCCGGCCACGACCGCCGCTACGCGATCGACGCCACCAAGCTCTGCAGCGAGCTGGGCTGGCGCCCGCAGGAGACGTTCGAGACGGGCCTGCGCAAGACGGTCGAGTGGTACCTCGCGAACACCGAATGGGTGCAGGGCGTGCAGAGCGGCGCCTACCGCGACTGGGTCGCCACGCAATACGCCAAGGCCTGACGATGAAGATCCTGCTCCTGGGTTGCGACGGCCAGGTCGGCTGGGAGCTGCAGCGCTCGCTGCAGCCGCTCGGCGAGGTCGTCGCCCTCGATTTCCAGAGCCGCGACCTGTCGGCGGACTTCTCCAGGCCCGATTCGCTGGTCGCCACGGTGGCGGCCGTGAAACCCGACCTGATCGTCAATTCCGCGGCCCACACGGCGGTCGACAAGGCGGAGTCCGAGCCCGATCTCGCGCAGGCGATCAACGCCGACGCCCCGGGCGTGCTCGCGCGCGCGGCGGCGGCGTCGGGCGCCTGGCTCGTCCACTACAGCACCGACTACATCTTCGACGGCTCGGGCGACCAGCCGCGCGCCGAGGACGCCGCGCCGGGCCCGCTGTCGGTCTACGGCCGCACCAAGCTCGATGGCGAGCGCCAGATCCGCGCCAGCGGCTGCAGCCACCTGATCCTGCGCACCAGCTGGGTGTACGCGGCGCGCGGCGGCAACTTCGCCAAGACGATGCTGCGCCTGGCGGGCACGAAGACCGAGCTGAACGTCATCGACGACCAGGTCGGCGCGCCCACCGGCGCCGACCTGCTGGCCGACCTCACCGCGCTGATGGTCCGCGCCGGCCGCGCGCGGCCCGAGCTGTCAGGCACCTATCACGCGGTGGCCGCCGGCGCCACGAGCTGGCACGGCTATGCCAGGCTGGTCATCGAGACCGCGCGCGAACGCGGCGTGCCGCTCACGCTGGCGTCCGACGCGCTGCGCGCCATCCCCACCAGCGCCTACCCGACGCCCGCCGCGCGCCCGTTGAATTCGCGCCTGGACACGCGCAAGCTGCGCGACGCGTTCGGCGTGCACCTGCCTGACTGGGAACTGGGCGTGCGCCGCATGCTCGCCGAGATCCTGCCCGCCTGAGAGCCACCCGCAAGGAGTTCCCTTGAACCGCAAAGGCATCATCCTCGCCGGAGGCTCCGGCACCCGGCTGCACCCCGCCACGCTCGCGATCAGCAAGCAGCTGATCCCGGTGTACGACAAGCCGATGATCTACTACCCGCTCAGCGTGCTGCTGCTGGCGGGCATCCGCGAGATCCTGATCATCAGCACGCCGCAGGACACGCCGCGCTTCGAGCAGCTGCTGGGCGACGGCAGGCGCTGGGGCCTGGACCTGCAGTACGCGGTGCAGGACAGCCCCGACGGCCTCGCGCAGGCCTTCCTGATCGGCGAGGAGTTCCTCGGCGGCGCCCCCAGCGCGCTGGTGCTGGGCGACAACATCTTCTACGGCCACGACCTGGGCGCGCGCCTGACCAAGGCCGCGGCCAACACCGACTGCGCCACCGTCTTTGCCTACCCGGTGACCGACCCCGAGCGCTACGGCGTCGTCGAGTTCGACCCGGCCGGCAAGGCGATCAGCCTCGAGGAGAAGCCCGCCAAGCCCAAGAGCCGCTACGCCGTCACGGGCCTGTACTTCTACGACACCGACGTCGTCGCGCATGCCAAGTCGCTCAAGCCGAGCGCCCGCGGCGAGCTCGAGATCACCGACCTGAACCGCATCTACCTGGAGTCCGGCAAGCTGGACGTGCGCATCCTGGGCCGCGGCGACGCCTGGCTCGACACCGGCACCCACGACTCGCTCCTGGAAGCCAGCCAGTTCGTGCAGACGCTGGAAAAGCGCCAGGGCCTGAAGGCCTGCTGCCCGGAGGAGATCTGCTGGCGCCAGAAGTGGATTGACGACGCGCAGCTGTCCGCGCTTGCCGCGCCGCTGGCCAAGAGCGGCTACGGCCAGTACCTGCAGCGCGCGCTCGCCGAGCGCGTGTTCTGAGAGCGAGCGGATGAACATCGAGAAGACGGCGATCGACGGCGTGCTCGTGCTGCAGCCCAAGGTGTTCGGCGATGCGCGCGGGTTCTTCCTGGAGAGCTTCAACCAGAACGTGTTCGACGAGGCCGTCGGCCGGCACGTCGACTTCGTGCAGGACAACCATTCGCGTTCGGCGCGCGGCGTGCTGCGTGGGCTGCATTTCCAGAAGGGCGCCCGGGCCCAGGGCAAGCTGGTGCGGGTGACCGCGGGCGCGGTGTTCGACGTCGCGGTCGACATTCGCCGCGACAGCCCCTCGTTCGGCCGCTGGGTGGGCGTGGAGCTGTCCGGCGAGAACCATCGCCAGCTGTGGATCCCGGCGGGCCTGGCGCATGGCTTCCTGGTGCTCACCGAGACGGCGGACTTCCTCTACAAGACCACCGAGTTCTATTCGCCCGCCGACGAGGGGGCGGTGCGCTGGGACGACCCCGACCTCGCGATCGCCTGGCCCGACGTGGGCGAGCCGCCGAAACTGTCCGCCAAGGACGCGGTCGCCGGGCTGCTGCGGGACCTCGCCTAGGACGGGGTTTCGGCCTACAACCAGGGGGTCGCCGGGCTGCGAGAATCGGCCCAGGAGTGTCACGATCGCGGTGTAGCGTGTCGTGCCGGATCGACGTCCGCCCCGCCCCAGGCGCCGGCGGACGTCGTACGACCATCAACGATCAAAGGAACTGCGATGGCGAAAGCCATGATTCTTGCGGCCGGCCAGGGCACGCGCGTGCGCCCGCTGACCAAGTACATGCCCAAGCCCATGATCCCCATCCTGGGCAAGCCGGTCCTCGAATACCTGATCGAGCATCTCGCGCGCTACGGCGTCAAGGAGATCATGATCAACGTCGCCTATTCGCACTGGAAGATCGAAAGCTATTTCGGCAACGGCAGCCGCTGGGGTGTGGAGATCGGCTACTCGTTCGAAGGCAAGCGCGACCACGGCGAGATCGTCCCCAACCCGATGGGCTCGGCGGGCGGCATGCGCAAGATCCAGGACCACAGCGGGTTCTTCGACGACACCACCATCGTGCTGTGCGGCGACGCGATCATCGACCTGGACATCGGCGCCGCGCTGCACGAGCACCAGAGCAAGAAGGCCCTGGCCAGCGTTGTCACGCTCGAGGTGCCGCTCGAGGAAGTGAAGAACTACGGCGTGGTCGTGAGCGACCCCACCGGCCGCATCACCGAGTTCCAGGAGAAGCCGGCGCCCGAGAAGGCGAAGTCGCGCATGGCCAGCACGGGCATCTACATCTTCGAGCCGCAGGCGCTCGACCTGATCCCGTCCGGCCAGGTGTTCGACATCGGCGGCCAACTGTTCCCGCTGCTGGCCGACAAGGGCCTGCCGTTCTACGCGCAGAGCCGCTGGTTCAACTGGATCGACATCGGCCGCGTCACCGACTACTGGGCCGTCTGCCAGCGCGTGCTGCGCGGCGAGGTGGCGCAGATGGACATGCCGGGCCGCGAGGTGCGCCCGGGCGTGTGGGTGGGCCTGAACACCAGCATCGACTTCGACAAGGTCAACGTCACGGGGCCCGTGTACATCGGCTCGTCCAGCGAGATCGAGCCCGGCGCCACCATCGTCGGTCCGGCCTGGCTGGGCAACGGGTGCGTGTTGCGCGAGGGCAGCAAGCTGATTCGCAGCATCCTGTTCGACTACACGCGCCTGTCCCAGGGCGAGACCCTGGAAGATATGATCGTGTCTCCGCACTACTGCGTCGACCGGCACGGCAACACCACGTACCCCGGCGACGAAGGCAACGTCTTGCGCTGGGGCGACGCACGCGCCTGATCCGCTGAAAGGCAGCCGCCGCGACATCCGGGCGCGTGTCGCGAGCCCCGCTCAGTTTCCTTGACGAAAGCGTCCCCATGCCAGCGTCGATCTCGATCCAACCCGTCATCATGGCCGGCGGCAGCGGCACACGCCTGTGGCCGCTGTCGCGCGCGGGTTTCCCCAAGCAGTTCCTCTCGCTGGGCAGCGACGAGAGCCTGTTCCAGCAGGCCATCGCGCGCCTGGTGGGCCTGGCCGGCGACGGCATCGCGGTCGAGGCGCCGCTGATCGTGGGCAACGCCGAGCACCGCTTCCTCGCGCTGGAGCAGATGCGCGAGATGCACGTCGAGCCGGCGTCCGTCATCCTCGAGCCGGTGGGCCGCAACACGGCGCCCGCGCTGACGCTGGCGGCACTGGCCGCGCGCGAAGGCGGCGCCGACCCGGTGCTGGTGGTGTCGCCGGCCGACCAGACCGTCACTGACCGCGCCGCGTTCACCGCGGCCCTGCGCCGCGCGGTGCAGGGCGCGGCGGGCGGCGCGATCGTCATCCTGGGCATCACGCCCACCAGTCCCGAGACGGCCTACGGCTACATCCGCAGCACGGCCGCCGACGGCCTGCACAAGGTCGCGCAGTTCGTCGAGAAGCCCGACGCCGCCACCGCGGCGCGCTACCTCGCCGAGGGCGGCTACACGTGGAATTCGGGCATGTTCGTGCTGCGCGCCTCGGTGTGGCTGGACGCGCTGCGCGAGTTCCGCCCCGACATCCTGGCCGCCACCGAAGCCGCCTGGAGCGGCCGCACGCCCGACGCGCGCTTCGTGCGCCCCACGCGCGAGGCCTTCCTGGCGGTGCCGTCGGAGTCGGTCGACTACGCCGTGATGGAGAAGTGCCCGGGCAGCCGGTTCGACATCCGCATGGTGCCGCTGGACGCCGGCTGGAACGACCTCGGCGCCTGGGACGCCGTCTGGCAGGTGGCGCAGAAGGACGCCGCGGGCAACTCCGGCGTCGGCGACGTCATCTTCGAGGACAGCCGCAACACGCTCGTGCACGCCAGCGGTCGCCTTGTGACGACGCTGGGCGTGGACAACGTCGTGGTGGTCGAGACGGCCGACGCCGTGCTGGTGGCCGACCGCGAGCGCAGCCAGGACGTCAAGAAGCTGGTGAGCCGCCTGGACAAGGATCGCCGCTCCGAGCACGCGCTGCATCGCAAGGTGCATCGCCCCTGGGGCTGGTACGACAGCGTCGACGCCGGCCCGCGCTTCCAGGTCAAGCGCATCATGGTCAACCCCGGCGCGACGCTGAGCCTGCAGATGCATCACCACCGCGCCGAGCACTGGATCGTCGTGCAGGGCACGGCGGAGGTCACCTGCGGCGACCGCAAGATGATCCTGACGGAGAACCAGAGCACCTACATCCCGCTCGGCGAGACGCACCGGCTCGCCAACCCGGGCAAGCTGCCGCTCGAGATCATCGAGGTGCAGTCCGGCGCCTATCTCGGCGAGGACGACATCGTCCGCTTCGAGGATACGTACGGGCGCACCACCTGAAATGGCGCGAACCTTGCATGCAGCCCCGGTTCCGCGCCCGTCGGGCGCTTCGTAGCCAGCCATGTTCGAAGAGCGCAGCGTCCGCAAGCAGTTCCTGAGCGCCCCGCCGTCGGTGGGGAGCACCATCGCGTCCCTGCTGGAACCGGTGGTGGCCGCGGGCATGCTGGCGCTGTTCCACGAGCTCTGGGGCTACCGCATGGACGGCGTCGCGATGGCGCTGGCCATCCTGCTGCTGGTGCTGATGTTCCCGGGCGTCAACCGCTTCGGCCGCACGGGCGTGGGCGTGGGCATCGACATCATCCTGTCGTGGGTGTGGGTGCTGAGCGTGCTGGCGCTGCTGGGCTACGCCACCAACACGCTGGCGTCGTTCGACACCGACATGCTGATCGCCTGGGGCGTCGCCACGCCGCTGGTGCAGTGGGCGCTCGTGGCCATCGGCACCGCCGTCCAGCGCCACCTGGCCTCGCTGCCGGAAGCGCGCCGCCCGGCCGTGATCATCGGTGCCGGCCGCATGGGCATGCGCGTGGCGCAGATGCTCAAGCTGCGCCAGGCCTTCGGCCACGACCTGCTGGGCGTGTTCGACGACCGCTCGGCCGACCGCGTCAACCTGCCCGAGGAGGCCGTGCTGCTGGGCACGCTGCGCCAGCTGCCCGAGTACATCGAGGCGCACGGCGTCAAGGACGTGTTCATCACGTTGCCGCTCACTTCCCAGCCGCGCATACAGTCCTTGCTGGAATCTTTGCAGAACACCACGGCATCGATCCACTTCGTTCCGGACATCTTCGGCGTCAGCGTGATCCAGGGCCGGCTCGAGGACATGGGCGGCGTGCCCGTCGTGGGCCTGATGGTGGCGCCGTTCACGGGCATCAACGGCTTCATCAAGCGCGTCAGCGACATCGTGCTGTCCACGCTGATCCTGATCCTGATCTCGCCGATCCTCGTGATGCTGGCCATCGGCGTGAAGGTGAGCTCGCCGGGCCCGGTCATCTTCCGCCAGCGCCGCACGGGCCTGGACGGCGAGATCATCGAGGTCTACAAGTTCCGCTCGATGCGCACGACCGACGACGGCGCCGTCGTCAAGCAGGCCACGCGCGACGACCCGCGCATCACGCCGTTCGGCGCCTTCATCCGCAAGACCTCGCTCGACGAGCTGCCGCAGTTCGTCAACGTGCTGCAAGGGCGCATGAGCATCGTCGGCCCGCGGCCGCACGCGGTGGCGCACAACGAGCAGTACCGCAAGCTGGTCAAGGCCTACATGGCGCGCCACAAGGTCAAGCCCGGCATCACCGGCTGGGCGCAGGTCAACGGCCTGCGCGGCGAGACGGACACGCTCGACAAGATGGCCGCGCGCATCGAATACGACCTGGAATACCTGCGCAACTGGACGCTGGGCCTGGACTTGCTGATCATCGCCCGCACCGTCAAGCTGGTGTTCCTCGACCGCAGCGCGTACTGACGGCGGCGCGTCTGCTCGCGTGCCGCGGGAAGGGCCTTCGCGCCATAATTTTTCCGGGTCGAGACGCGTGGCGCCGCGCCCCTCGCACGAATATTGCCGCGTCGCGCGGCCGCAGTCTTCCTCTCATCCATGACGACCTTCGCCGACGCCGCTCCTTCCGCCCTGGCTCCGGGTGATGCCGCCCCCGTGGCCGCGCCGGCCGCCGCGCCCGCCGTCGACGTCGCGGTGGCCGCCACGTTCACGGCCGAGGGCCTCGAGGCGCCGCTCGCGTTCATGCTGGACGTCGCCGGCCTCGCGGGCCGCATCGCGTTCGCGCCGTACCACCAGGTGTTCCAGGAACTGCTGACGCCCGGCAGCACGCTGGCGCGCCAGGACGGCGGCATCGGCGTGGTGCTGCTGCGGCTGGAGGATTTCGTGCGCGACGCCGAGCCCGGCGCCGACCTGCCCGCGCTGGCGGAACGCGTCGCCGGCGAACTGGCCGACGCGTTCCGCCAGTTCCGCCAGCGCGCGGCCAGGCCGCTGCTCGCGTTCGTGTTGCGCGCCTCGCCGTCCGTCGAGCCCGCGCTCGCCGCCGTGATCGATGCGCACTCGACGACGCTGGCCGCCGCGCTCGAGGCGCTGCCCGACACCACGGTGCTGCGAGACGCCGCCGTCGACGCGCTGTGCCCCGCCGCGCGCCACGACGCCGTGGCCGACAAGCTGGCCCACATCCCGTTCACCGACGACTGGTTCGGCGCGCTGGCGATCGTCGTCGCGCGCCAGGTGCACATGCGCCAGGTCGCCGCGCACAAGGTGCTGGTGCTCGATTGCGACAACACGATCTGGCGCGGCGTGGTCGGCGAGGACGGCGTCGCCGGCATCGCCTTCGATGAGGGCTTCCTCGCGGTGCAGGATTTCGCGGTGCAGGCGCAGTCGCGCGGCGTGCTCGTGTGCCTGGCCAGCAAGAACGCCGAGGCCGACGTGCTGCGCGTGTTCGACGAGCGGCCCGACATGCGCCTGGCGCGCAGCCACGTCGTCGCGCATCGCATCAACTGGGAGCTGAAGTCGGCCAACCTGCGCTCGCTGGCGCGCGAGCTGAACCTCGGCCTGGACGCGTTCGTGTTCCTCGACGACAACCCCGTCGAATGCGGCCTGATGCAGGAGATGCTGCCCGAGGTCGTGACGCTGCAGCTGGCCTCGCCCGAGGGCGCGGCTTCGCTGCTCGCGAACCTGTGGGCGTTCGACAAGCTGTCCGTCACGCAGGAGGACCAGCGCCGCACCGAGATGTACCGCCAGAACGCGGAGCGCGAGCGGCTCGAGGCGTCGGCCGTCGACATCGGCGCGTTCCTCGCGTCGCTGGACCTGAAGATCGACGTGTCCGCGCCTGCCGACGGCGACTGGCCGCGGCTGTCGCAGCTGACCCAGCGCACCAACCAGTTCAACTTCACGACGCGGCGCCGCGGCGAGCCCGAGATGCGTGCGCTCGGCGGCGACACCGTCGTGCAGGCGGTGCGCGTCAGCGACCGCTTCGGCGACTACGGCCTCGTCGGCCTGGTGATCGCCATCGACGCGGCCGACGCCGTCGAGGTCGATACGCTGCTGCTGAGCTGCCGCGTGCTGGGGCGCGGCGTCGAGCACGCGATGCTGGCCTCGCTCGGGAAGCTGGCGCAGGCGCGCGGCAAGGCGCGGGTGCGGCTGCACCTGATCCGCACGCCCAAGAACGAGCCGGCGCTCGCGTTCGCGGAGGCGGTGGTGGGCGCGTACCGGCGCGAGGTCGACGACGGCGTCGTGTGGGAGGTGCCGGCGGACGTCGCCGCCGCCGTCGTGCACCGCGCGGGCGAGGACGCGCCCGAGGTCATCGCCGCGCGCAAGGCCGACGCCGCCAAGGCGCCCAAGGCCGCGGCGCCGTCGCTGCGCGGACGCTCCGCGCGCTACGCCCGGCTCGCCACCGAGCTCACCACCGGCCCGGCCGTCATGCAGGCGCTGCGCGCCGCCACGCGCGCCGTGCGCGCGCCCGCTGCCGCCAACGCGCAGCCGCGCTCGGCCACCGAGCGGGCGCTGGTCGTGCTGTGGGAAGAGCTGCTGGGCGTGACGGGCCTGGGCATCGATGACGACTTCTTCGCGCTCGGCGGCACGTCGCTGCTCGCCGCGCGCATGATCGCCGAGCTCGCGCACCGGCGCGGCATCGCGCTGCCGCTCACGACGATCGTCGAGGCGCCCACCATCCGCCAGTTCGCGCAGCGCGCCGACCAGGGCGCCGCCGCCGCGCCCAACAGCCTCGTCACGCTGCGCCAGTCCGGCGAGCGGCGGCTGTTCCTCGTGCACGACGGCGACGGCGAGACGCTGCTGTACCGCAACCTCGCCAACCGGTTGCCGGCCTCGCTGAGTGTCTTCGGCATCCAGCCCGAGCGCCGCGCGCGCATCCCGCTGGCGCACCTGTCGATCGAGGCGATGGCCGCGTCGTACGTGAGGATGGTGCGCGCCGAGCAGCCGGAGGGACCGTACCTGCTGGGCGGCATGTGCGCCGGCGGGCTCATCGCCTTCGAGATGGCGCGCCAGCTGCAGGCCGAGGGTGCGGTCGTCGAACGCGTGCTGATGATGGACTCGGCCACGCCGCAGGCGCAGCGACGCGACATCGAGAACGCGCAGCGCTCGTCGCGCCTGCGCGAGGCCGTGGCCGCCGCCCGCGCGGGGCGCGGCGCGGTCGGCGGGCTGGTCGCGGCGGCGGGCGTCGTCGCGCGCAAGGTGGCCGGCCGCCTGGCCTGGGAGTTCGAGAAGCGCCGCACGCAGGCCGACGACGCGCGCCGCCTGGCCACGCTGCGCCAGGTGCTGGCCGGCGGCGGCGAGTGGCCGGCCTCCGAGCCCAGCCTCGACTTCCGTGCGATCTACAACCACGCCGAGCACGCGTACCAGCCGCCGCCGTCCGCGGTCGCCGCGCTGCTGCTGCGCGCCAGCGCGGGCAGCGGCAACGACATCCCGTACCGCGAGGTGTTCGCCGACCCGACGCTCGGCTGGGCGGGCGTCGCGCGCGACCTGGTCGTCGTCGACGTCGAGGGCGGCCACGCGAGCATGCTGCAGGAGCCGCAGGCCGCCGCGCTGGCGCGCGCCATCGAGCCGCACCTGGGCGCCGCGGCGCTGCGAGCCGCGGCATGAGCGCGCTTGCCAACGCGTCCGCGACGACGGTGGGCATCGTCGTCGTCAGCTACAAGTCGGCGGCGCTGACCGTCGACTGCCTGCGCTCGATCGCGACGGAGCGCGCGACCTCGCCGTTGAACATGCGCTGCGTCGTGGTCGACAATGCCTCGGGCGACGAGCCCGTCGTCGCCGCGGCGATCGCCGACAACGGCTGGAGCGACTGGGCGCGCGTGGTCGTCGCGCCGCGCAACGGCGGCTTCGCCTACGGCAACAACCTGGGCCTGAAGGAGCTCGAGCGCGACGGCCGCGTCGACTTCGTGCACCTGCTCAACCCCGACACCGTGCTGCGCGCCGGCGCGGTCGACGCGCTCGTCTCTTTCCTGCAGTCGCTTCCGCGTGCGGGCATCGCGGGCGGCGTGTTCGAGAACGGCGACGGCAGCGAGTGGGCCATCGCGTTCCGCTTCCCGTCGCTGCTGGGCGAGATCGAGCAGGGCGTGCGCGCGGGGCTGGTCTCGCGCCTGCTCGCGCGCGCGTGCGTGCCCATGCACATGGGCGCGAGCGCGGCGCCGGCCGACTGGGTGTCGGGCGCGTCGATGATGATCAAGCGCGAGGTGTTCGAGCGCATCGGCGGGCTGGACGAGACGTTCTTCCTCTATTTCGAGGAGACCGAGTTCTGCCACCGCGCCAAGCGCGCGGGCTTCGAGGTCTGGTACGTGCCGGCCAGCCGCGTCGTCCACATCGCCGGCCAGAGCACCAAGGTCACCGAGCGCAACGTCGGCCCGAAGCGCCTGCCGTCGTACTGGTTCGACTCGCGCCGCCTGTACTTCACGCTGACGCACGGCCGCGCGTACGCCGCGTTCGCCGACGCGATGGCGATCGCGGCCGGCGGGGCGGGGCTGCTGAAGTCGGCGCTGCTCGGGCGCCTGCGCAGCCACGTGCCGCACTTCCTGCGCGACGTGTTCCGCCACAGCGCGCTGTCCGGCCACGCCGGCGTGGCGCGCGTGGCGCCGCCGCGCTTCGACCGGGCCCGGAGCGCCCGATGACCGAGCGCTCCGCCGCCGACGCCTACACCGAGTTCCGGCGCACGGCCTACTTCCCGTCGCTGAACGGCATCCGCGCGATCTGCGCGCTGATGGTGCTGAAGATCCACACCGAGTGGACCTTCGTCGGCGAGCCGCGCATCCTCGACTCGGGCTTCCTGGGCGTGGACATGTTCTTCGCCATCAGCGGCTTCCTGATCGTGACGCTGCTGCTGCGCGAGCGCGAGGCGTCGGGCCGCATCGACCTGAAGCAGTTCTACCTGCGCCGCACGCTGCGCATCTTCCCGATCTACTACCTGCTCGTGGCCTTCCTGTTCCTGCTGGCAATCGGCAGCTACGGCCATTCCACGAAGACGTGGGACGCCTACAAGTGGACGTTCCCGGTGTTCCTGCTCTACCTGCAGGACGTGGTGCCGGTGTTCACGGGCGTGCTGTTCCACACCTGGTCGCTGTCGATGGAGGAGCAGTTCTACCTCGCCTGGCCCAGCATCGAGCGCTTCGTGCGCCGCGCGTGGATCGTGCCGCTGCTCGTCGCGCTGATCGCGTTCAACCAGCTGTTCAACTTCCGCGTGTTCGACCATGAGATCGTCGCGCTCTACGGCCCCGAAGGCCTGCGCCGGCAGTTGTTCCTGATCACGTTCACGCCGATCCTGCTGGGCGTGCTCGCCGCGCACGTGATGCACGACCCGCGCAGCGGCCTGGCCGCCGTGGCCGTACTGAAGAACCGCTGGATGCCGCCGCTGCTGATGGCGGCCGCGATGGGCGTCGTGGAGTTCGCCGGCGAGCTGCGCGGCCTGCCGTACCTGGCGGTGCACCTGCTGTTCTGCCTCGCGCTGGTGGCGATGGTCGTCAATCCGCGCGGCATCTTCTCGCGCACGCTGCAGTCGCGCCCGCTCGCCTACCTCGGCTCGATCAGCTACGGCATCTACCTGTACCACACGATGATCATCTGGCTGATCGACCGCGTGTGCACCCCGCACCACATCCACCTGACGCCGTTCCAGCTGTTCCTGCTGGTCGCGGCGCTGTCGATCTCGGTGGCGGCGCTGAGCTTCAGGTTCATCGAGACGCCGATCATGCGCTCGCGCCACCGCAAGCGCGCCGCCGCCGTGGTGGCGGCAGAGGCGCCTGCGGCGACCTGAGTCCGGGCGCTACTCGATCAGCCCGAGCGACTTCAGCTTCGCGATGATCGTGTCGGCGGCCTCCTCGGCCGTCTGCGTGTGCGTGTTGACGACGAGTTCCGGCGCTTCGGGCGCCTCGTAGGGCGAGCTGATGCCGGTGAAGTTGGCGATCTCGCCGCGGCGCGCCTTCTTGTACAGGCCCTTGACGTCGCGCTCCTCGGCCACCGCCAGCGGCGTGTTGACGTGGATCTCGATGAACTCGCCGTCGGCCATCTGCCCGCGCGCCATCGCGCGCTCCGAGCGGAACGGCGAGATGAACGCGGTCATCACGATCAGGCCGGCGTCCACCATCAGGCGCGCCACCTCGGCCACGCGGCGGATGTTCTCCACGCGGTCGGCCTCGGTGAAGCCCAGGTCCTTGTTCAGGCCGTGGCGCACGTTGTCGCCGTCCAGCAGGTAGGTGTGGCGGCCCATCGCGGCGAGCTTCTTCTCGACCAGGTTGGCGATGGTGGACTTGCCCGCGCCGGACAGGCCCGTGAACCACAGCACCGCCGGGCGCTGGCCCTTGAGCTCCGAGCGCCGCGCCTTGTCGACGTCCACGTGCTGCATGCGCAGGTTGTGCGAGCGGCGCAGCGCGAAGTTGATCATGCCCGCGCCGACCGTGTTGTTGGTCATGCGGTTGATCAGGATGAAGCCGCCGGTGTCACGATTGTTCTTGTACGCGTCGAACGCGATCTGGCGATCCAGCGCGAGGTTGACGACGCCGATCTCGTTGACGCCCAGCTGCTTGGCCGCCAGGTGCTCCATCGTGTTGACGTTGATCTTGTACTTGGGCTCGGTGATGGAGGCCGTCACCGTCTGCGTGCCGATCTTCATCAGGTAGGGCCGGCCCGGCAGCATCGGCTCGTCGGTCATCCACACGAGCGAGGCCTCGAACTGGTCGGCCACCTCGGCGGGCGTCTCGGCCATCGACAGCACGTCGCCGCGCGAGATGTCGATCTCGTCGGCCAGCGTCAGCGTGATCGACTGGCCCGCCACGGCTTGCGGCAGGTCGCCGCCCATCGCGACGATGCGCGTGACGGTGCTCTCCTTGCCCGAGGGCTGCGCGATGATGCGGTCGCCTGGCTTGACGGTGCCGCTCGTGACGATGCCCGCGAAGCCGCGGAAGTCGAGGTTGGGGCGGTTGACCCACTGCACCGGCATGCGGAAGGCTTCCTTCTGCAGGCGCGTGTCGTCGACCTCGCAGGTCTCGAGAAAGCCCATCAGCGTCGGGCCGTGGTACCAGGGCGTGTTGTCGCTGGCCACCAGCATGTTGTCGCCCTTGAGGCCCGACAGCGGGATCGACGTGATGTCGGACAGGCCGATCTGGCGGGCGAATGCGCGGTACTCCTCGTCGATCTTGTCGAACACCTTCTGCGAGTAGTCGACGAGGTCCATCTTGTTGATGGCCAGCACCACCTTGCGGATGCCGATCAGGCTGACCAGGTAGCTGTGGCGGCGCGTCTGCGTCAGCACGCCCTTGCGCGCGTCGACGAGGATGACGGCGACGTCGGCGGTGGACGCGCCCGTGATCATGTTGCGCGTGTACTGCTCGTGGCCAGGGGTGTCGGCGACGATGAACTTGCGGCGATCCGTCGAGAAGAAGCGGTACGCGACGTCGATCGTGATGCCCTGCTCGCGCTCGGCGGCCAGGCCGTCGACCAGCAGCGCGAAGTCGATGTCGCCGCCCTGCGTGCCCCACTTCTTGGAGTCGTTCTCGATGGCGGCGAGCTGGTCCTCGAACAGCATCTTCGATTCGTACAGCAGCCGCCCGATGACGGTGGACTTGCCGTCGTCCACGGAGCCGCAGGTGATGAAGCGCAGCAGGCTCTTTTTCTCGTGCTGCTTGAGGTACTTCTCGATGTCGGTGGCGATCAGGTCCGATTGGTGTGCCATTTGGGTTCCGTTCTATCCGGCGCTGCCGCTCAGTCGCGACGCGTGAAGTTCAAAGGAGCGGTCGAACCGGCTCTGCCGGGCGACTCGCGGCCGGCCCCTCGGGGGCAGGGGGCGCTAGCGACCGTGGGGCGCATTCCCTCAGAAATAGCCTTCCTGCTTCTTCTTCTCCATCGAGGCGGCGGAGTCGTGGTCGATCATGCGCCCCTGGCGCTCCGACGTCTTGGTCAGCAGCATCTCCTGGATCACGTCCTTGAGCGTCGCGGCCTCGGATTCGACGGCGCCCGACAGCGGGTAGCAGCCCAGGGTGCGGAAGCGCACGCTCTTCATCATCGGCACCTCGCCGGCCTTGAGCGGCATGCGGTCGTCGTCGACCATGATCAGCGTGCCGTCGCGGTTGACCACCGGCCGCTCGGCCGCGAAGTACAGCGGCACGATGGGGATGTTCTCCAGGTAGATGTACTGCCAGATGTCCAGCTCGGTCCAGTTCGAGATCGGGAACACGCGGATCGACTCGCCCTTCATCTTGCGGCCGTTGTACAGGCGCCAGAGCTCGGGGCGCTGGTTCTTCGGGTCCCAGCGGTGCTGCGCCGAGCGGAACGAGAAGATGCGTTCCTTGGCGCGCGACTTCTCCTCGTCGCGGCGGGCGCCGCCGAACGCGGCGTCGAAGTTGAACTTGTCCAGCGCCTGCTTCAGGCCCTGCGTCTTCCACATGTCGGTGTGGATTTGCGAGCCGTGCGTGAACGGGTTGATGCCCAGCTCCGCGGCCTCGGGGTTCTGGTGCACCAGCAGCTCCATGCCCGACTCCCTGGCCATGCGCTCGCGCATCTCGTACATCGCGCGGAACTTCCACGTGGTGTCGACGTGCAGCAGCGGGAACGGCGGCGGCGACGGGAAGAAGGCCTTGCGGGCCAGGTGCAGCATCACTGCCGAATCCTTGCCGATCGAATAGAGCATGACGGGGTTGTCGGCTTCGGCGACGACCTCGCGCATGATGTGGATGCTCTCGGCCTCCAGGCGCTGCAGGTGGGTGAGGTTCATGGGTTCGTCCGTGGTCGACGCAAGGGGGGTGACGAAGGGCCGGCCCGCCGCGGCGGCCGACGGGGCCGGTGCGGGGCGGGGGGCGACGGGGTGCGAGGGAAACGGGTCGGCGGCGAGCGGCGGCGGCGCGAGCTGCACGATCTCGTCGGCGGGCGGCGCGCGGCGCGCCGGCGCGATCGGGCAGGCAAGCACCTGCAGCCGCGGCTGCGTGGCGATCCAGTCGTTGAGCTGCGTCGCGCGCGCGAGCGCCAGGCCGTGCAGCCAGGCAGCGACGGGCTGCGGCGTCTGGGCCTGCAGCCGCGCCAGGAAGCCGATGTACGCGTCCTGCAGGCTCAGCGACGGCGTGGGCAGCCAGGCGATCTGGCCGCGCGCGTCGACGGCCACCAGCAGCCCGCGCGCGCTGCCCGCGGCGGTGGCGGCCGGGGCCGGCAGGCCGCCGCACCACCAGGTGCGCGCCGCGCCGGCGCTGCGTGGCTGCCCGGCCAGCCACGCGCGGCCGGCGTCCGAGCGCTCGGCGGCGTCGCGCAGCGCCACAAGCGTCAGCCCCCAGCGCGCCAGGCAGCGGGCGACGGCGCGCGGGTGCAGCTCGACGCCGAAGCGCTGCTTCGCGCACGCGGCCACGGCGTCGGCCGACCACAGCCCCGCCGGCAGCCCGGCTGCCTCGGGCGGGCCGTACAGCGCCAGCAGCGCGAGCTCGGACTCCTGCGGCTGCGTCAGCGACCGCCCGGTGCCCTGCGGCCGCCCGCGGGCGCCGACGTCCACCGCACGCCAGCCGCCTTCCGTGAAGGCCTTGAATGCCGCGATGATCGTGGGCACGCTCAGGCCCGTCTCCTCGCGCACCTTCGTCAGGCTGTGGCCGTCCACGCGCAGCTGCACCGCGCGGCGGCGTTGGGCGTTCAGTTGCGACAGATTGGCGGTGAGGGCGGCCACGAAATCGAGACACTAAAACATTTAGTGGCGTGATTTTGTCATAATCGAGCACGTTCCGCATACCCCTTATGAACATCATGACCGCCGGCCCGTCGACCTTCGAATCCCTGCTGACGGGGCTGGTGCCGCTCATCCACGAGGCCGGCGCGCTGGTGATGCGGGTCTACGCCACCGACTTCGCCGTCGAGATCAAGGACGACGAGTCGCCCGTCACCATCGCCGACCAGTGCGCCGAGAAGGTGATCGTCGAGGGCCTGCGCCGGCTGGCGCCCGACATCCCCGTGGTGGGCGAAGAAGCCGCATCGGCTGGCGATATCCCGGACGTGAGTAATCGCTTCTGGCTGGTCGACCCAGTCGACGGCACGAAGGAGTTCGTCACCCGCAACGGCGAGTTCACCGTCAACATCGCGCTGGTCGACCATGGCGTGCCGGTGCTGGGTCTGGTGCTGGCGCCGGCGCTGGGCACGCTCTACGCGGGCGCCGTCGGGCTGGGGGCGTGGGTCGAGGTCGGCGGCCTTCGGCGCGACATCGCCGTGCGCGCCGTGCCGGCCGACGGGCTGACGGTGGTGGGCAGCCGGCACCATGGCAACGACGCCGCGGTGGACGCCTTCCTCGCCGGGCGCCAGGTCGCGGCCAACCGGATGGTCGGCTCGTCGCTGAAGCTGTGCATCCTGGCCGAGGGCCTGGCCGACGTCTACCCGCGCTTCGGCCGCACGATGGAGTGGGACATCGCCGCCGGCGACGCCATCCTGCGCGCGGCCGGCGGCGCGGTGCGCACGCTGGACGGCGCGCTGCTGCGCTACGGCAAGCCCGGCTTCGAGAATCCCGACTTCGTCGCCTGGGGCACCGAGCCCCGCTGAACCGCGCTCAGAAGGTCATGCCGCGCCAGGCGCCGAACAAATAGACGTAGACGGCCAGCGCGATCGAGATCAGGAAGGGCAGGGCGTCCGTCCGCGGCTGGAACAGCCCGAAGCGCGCGTACACGATCGCGTTGACCGGGTACATGGCCACGCCGATCAACGACATGCCCACCACCAGCCCCAGCACGCCGGCCATGGCGTGGCCCGCGACCAGCAGCGCGATCGTGGCCAGCAACTGCGCGCCCAGCAGGATCGTGCTGACGCCCGGCCGCCCGATCGCCCACAGCACGCCGCCGTAGGTGCCGCCGAGGAAGCCGACGATGCTGCCAGCGGCCTGGATCTGGATGAAGGCGCCGGCCTCGCGGTAGCGCGCGTCGTAGAACAGGTTGACGATCCGGTCGCCCAGCAGCGCGAACAGGATCGCGATGGCGCAGCCGGCCAGCAGCTGGATGCGGCGCGAACGCTCGACCACCGCGGGCAGGTTCTGCGGCCGCTCGCGCCACACCGTGGCATAGGCCGGGAACAGCACGCGCCCGCTGATGGACTGGATCGCGTTCCACAGCACCATCACGAGCATCGTCGAGATCACCATCAGGCCGATCACGTGCGGGCCGACCAGCGAGCCGTTCAGCAGGTTGCGCCCTTCGCCCACCAGGTAGGTCATGCCGCTGGACAGCATCACCCAGCCGCCGAACGACCACACCTCGTCGACCGTCGCCTTCTGCCACGCGAAGCGGTTCACCGGCCCCGGGATCAGGAACTGCGTGGCCAGCGCCATCGCCAGCGCCGTGACGATGTTGCCCGCCACCAGCGACCACAGCGTGGGCGACAGCCACGCCCACAGGCCCATCACGAGGATGCCCACCAGCTGCGTGCCCAGCTCCATCGACACGATGCGGCCGATCTGGATGTTGCGATTGAGCAGCGCCACCTTGGTCGACGCGAAGCCGTTGATCAGCGCCGCCACGCCCAGTCCCGGCATCACCTGCGCCAGGTCGGGCTGCTCGTACAGGCGGCTCATGAGCGGCGCGATGGCCGTCATCACGAGCAGGATGCCCAGGCCCTTGAGCACCTGCAGCGTCCACACCGTGTTGAGGAACGCCTGGTCGTCGCCGCGATGGCTGCGGATGACGCTCTGCTGCAGGCCCACGTCGGACAGCATGCGGGCGCCCGCGATGATGGACTGCGCGATCGCCATCACGCCGAACGCCGCGGGAAACAGGAGGTGAGTCAGCCAGATGTTGCTGACGAAGCGCAGCGCCTGGCCGCCGAAGTTGCCGGCGAGCGTCCAGCTGCCGCCGCGGATCACGCGTGCCGCGAGGCCGTTGCCGTCGCCCTTCATCGCGAGCGTGACCCGCGCGCGCATCCGGGCGAGTGCGGAAAGGTCTGTCATCGGAAGTGCCGCGGCCCTCGTGGAACGGGAAGATTCTAGCGGCGCGTCGCCGCGGCGGGACGGGGGCACGGCGCTCAGGCGAAGTCGCGCCGCACGCGGTCGGCGGCGCTTTCGAGCTTGTCCAGCGCGCGCTCGAGCGCGGCGTCGGAACTCAGGCCGGGCGCGCGGCGCGTGGCACGCTGCAGCGCACTGGCCGCGCGCGTGGTGAGCGCGAGGTTGGCCAGCTTGCGGCCCGGCAGGCCGGCCTTCGCGAGCGCGGCGAGTCCGCCGGCGAGCGGCGTCGACACGCGCGCCTCGTACGTGGACGACGGGCCCAGCACCACGGGATCGAGCGACAGGTCCAGCGCCGACGCCCAGTCCAGCCACTTCCGGCGATGCATCGGCACCGCGGGCTGCACCGGGATCCAGGGCACCCGCAGCGCGTCGGCCACGATCGCCCCGTGCATCGCCTCGGTCACCAGCACCTCGGTCTTCTGCAGTTCGTCCAGCACCTCGTCGACGGGGCGGCGCGGATCGATGAAGTGCACGCCGCTCCAGCGGCACACGAGCTGCCAGTGGCCGACGTCGATGCTCTGCCAGTGCGGCATGTACGAGAACTTGTAGACCTTCTCGTGGCGATCCAGCGGCAGGTGGCGGTTGATCAGGATGGCGGTGTCGCCCGCCACGAGGTCCGGCGACAGGCCGCAGGCCTCGGCCGTCTTCGCGCCGCGCACGCAGTAGAACCTCCACGTGTCGTCGATCGTCGGCACCTCCGAGTAACCGGCGTAGCCGGATCCGTAGACGACCTTGAGCACGTCCTTCGGGTGCGTATTCAGGATGATCGAGCCGATGCCCAGGAACAGCACGGAGGGGTCGTCATCGAAGAACTCCGGAAAAATCTTCGGCAGGAGCCAGTGGTTCAACTCGTCGCCGAAGTTCTCGTGATTGCCTCGATAGAAATACAACTTCATCGGTGAAGGTCCGGTTTCCCCTGTGGGCGTCTGGATGGGCGATGCGCCCGCGCACGCGAGCGCGCGGACGGCCATGAAGGCGTCCGCGCTGCCTGCGCACGCGCAGTGGCATTTTTCGCGCCTGCCCCAGACCGGGGCCGACTTCAACCGAGGGGGGCGGGCCCCTGTTCGTAGGATTGGCTCAGGCGCCGGCGCGCCTCTTCATCGCTCGCGCCGACGCTCGCCGCCCAGGCCTCGAGCTGGTCCGCGCCGATGCGGCCCACGTTGAAGTAGGTCGACTCGGGGTGGGCGAGGTAGAAGCCCGACACGCTGGCCGCAGGCGTCATCGCCAGGCTCTCGGTCAAGGCCATGCCGGCCTCCTCGGCGAGCAGCGCACGGAACAGGTCGCGCTTGACGCCGTGCTCCGGGCATGCCGGATAGCCCGGCGCCGGGCGGATGCCGCGGTACTTCTCGGCGATCAGGTCGTCGTTGGACAGCGTCTCGTCGGGCGCGTAGCCCCACAGCTCGGTGCGCACGCGCTGGTGCAGGCGCTCGGCGAAGGCTTCGGCCAGGCGATCGGCGATGGCCTTGAGCATGATCGACGAGTAGTCGTCGTGCGCGGCCTGGAACTCGGCCTCGCGCTTGTCGACGCCCAGGCCCGCCGTGACCGCGAACAGGCCGATCCAGTCCGGCTTCGTGCCCTTGGGGGCGATGAAGTCGGCCAGCGACCGGTTCGGGCGCCGCACCTGCACGCCGTTCGCGTCGGGCACGACGGGGCGCTCGGTCTGCATGCGCAGCGGCGCCCACTTCATCAGCACCTGGCTGCGCGATTCGTCGGTGTAGATCTCGATGGTGTCGTCGTCGACGGTGTTGGCGGGCCAGAAGCCCATCACGCCGTTGGCCGCCAGCCAGCGGCCCTCGACGATGCGCTTGAGCATCGCCTGCCCGTCGGCGAACACCTTGGTGGCGGCCTCGCCGACGACGTCGTCGGCAAGGATCTTCGGGTACGGCCCGGCGAGGTCCCAGGTCTGGAAGAACGGGCCCCAGTCGATGCAGGCGGCGATCTCGGCGAGGTCGTACTGCTTGAACAGGCGGCGGCCGATGAACTTGGGCGCGGGCGGCGTGTAGGCGGCCCAGTCCAGCGGCGTCTTGTTCGCGCGCGCCGCCGCGAGCGTGACCAGCGGCACCTGCTTGCGGTTGGCGTGCAGCTCGCGCACGCGGGCGTAGTCGGCCTCGAGCTCCTCGCGGAACAGCGGGCCCTTCTCCTCGGACAGCAGGTCCGAGCACACGCCCACCGCGCGCGACGCGTCGGGCACGTACACCACCGGCCCCTCGTAGTGCGGCGCGATCTTGACGGCCGTGTGCACGCGGCTGGTGGTGGCGCCGCCGATCAGCAGCGGGATCTTCAGCGCGCGGAAGTCGGGGTCGCGCTGCAGTTCCGAGGCGACGTACTGCATCTCCTCGAGGCTGGGTGTGATCAGGCCGGACAGGCCGATGATGTCGGCGCCCTCGACCTTCGCGCGATCGAGGATGTCCTTGCAGGACACCATCACGCCCATGTTCACCACCTCGAAGTTGTTGCACTGGAGGACGACGGTGACGATGTTCTTGCCGATGTCATGGACGTCGCCCTTGACGGTGGCGATGACGATCTTGCCCTTGGAGCGCACGTCGTCGCCGGCGGCCTCCATGCGCTTTTTCTCCTCCTCGATGTAGGGCACCAGGTGCGCCACGGCGGACTTCATGACGCGTGCCGACTTGACCACCTGCGGCAGGAACATCTTGCCCGCGCCGAACAGGTCGCCGACCACGTTCATGCCGGCCATCAACGGGCCTTCGATCACGTGCAGCGGGCGGCCGCCCTTCGCGGAGATGGCTTGCCAGGCCTCTTCCGTGTCCTCGACGATGAAGTCGGTGATGCCCTGCACCAGCGCGTGCGACAGCCGCGCCTCGACCGTGCCAGCGCGCCACGCCAGGCGGGCGGAGTCGTCGCGCACGGCGCCCTTGACGGCCTCGGCGGCGTCCAGCAGCCGCTCGGTGGGCGTCTTCTTCGCGTCGGCCTCGGACTCGCTGCCGTCGAACTTCGGCTGGCGGTTCAGGACGACGTCCTCGACGAGCTCGCGCAGCTTGGGGTCGAGGTTGTCGTACACGCCGATCATGCCGGCGTTGACGATGCCCATGTCCATGCCCGCCTGGATCGCGTGGTACAGGAACACGGTGTGGATCGCTTCGCGCACCGGCTCGTTGCCGCGGAACGAGAAGCTGACGTTGGACACCCCGCCCGACACCTTCGCGCCCGGCAGGTTCTGCTTGATCCAGCGCGTGGCCTCGATGAAGTCGACGGCGTAGTTGTCGTGCTCCTCGATGCCCGTCGCGATCGCGAAGATGTTCGGGTCGAAGATGATGTCCTCGGGCGGGAAGCCCACCTCGTCGACCAGCACGCGGTAGGCGCGCTCGCAGATCTCGATCTTGCGCCGGTAGGTGTCGGCCTGGCCCTGCTCGTCGAAGGCCATGACGACCGTGGCCGCGCCGTAGCGGCGGATCAGGCGCGCCTGGCGCTTGAACTCGTCGACGCCTTCCTTCATCGAGATCGAGTTGACGATGCCCTTGCCCTGCAGGCACTTCAGGCCGGCCTCGATCACGCTCCACTTGGACGAGTCCACCATCACCGGCACGCGCGCGATCTCGGGTTCGCTCGCCACCAGGTTCAGGAAGCGCACCATCGCGGCCTGGCTGTCCAGCATCGCCTCGTCCATGTTGACGTCGATGACCTGGGCGCCGTTCTCGACCTGCTGGCGTGCCACGGCCAGCGCCTGCTCGAACTCGCCGGCCAGGATCATGCGGGCGAAGGCCTTCGAGCCGGTGACGTTGGTGCGCTCGCCGATGTTGACGAACAGGTGGCCGGCGTCCAGCGTCACGGGCTCCAGCCCGGACAGCTTCATCGGGGGTGCGGTGCGGCTTTCAGCGCCGGCGGCGGCGTTTTCTGCGGGGGACATGTGCCAAATTGTAGGGGTCGGAACTCAAGCGGACCCTTCGCAAGGCCGATATGCCGGTTCTGACAGTCTCTTTGGCGAGTCCTCCGTTTCCTCATGAAGGTCGTTCCCCTGCCCTCCGAAGGTTTGCGCATCGGCCGTCCGCTCCCGTTCACGGTGCGCGACGGCTTCGGGGCCGTCCTGCTGGCCCGGGGCACGACCATCCAGACCGAGAAGCAGCTGCAACTGCTGCGATCTCGCGAGATCTTCATCGACATGTCGGAGATGGAGTCCGTCCAGCGCGTCATCAACGGCCAGCTCGACCAGATGTTCCGCCAGGACGTCGCCCTCGGCCGCATCGCCGCCGCGCGGCCCGACTTCGAAGGCATCCCGCTGCCCGGCCAGGCGGCCCGCCCCGCCGAGCGGCCGCTGGACTGGCCCAACCTGCAGATGCGCCTGCGCCTGCTGCTGGCCGACCCGCACGGCGCCGACTGGGTCGCGCGCCTGCGCGCGCTGCGCGACGACGTGCTGGCGCTGGTCGAGCGCGGCCCCGACCGCGCCTTGCTGCGGCTGATGTACGACGCCAGCCACGACTTCCAGGACTACAGCGCCAACCACAGCCTGTTCGTGTGCGTGCTCGCGTCGATGGCCTGCGGCCAGCTGCCCAACTGGCAGGCCGAGTGGGTCGACGCGCTGACGCTGGCATCGCTGACGATGAACGTGTCGTTCACGCAGATGCAGGACGAGCTGGCGCGCCAGCCCGGGCCGATGACCGACGTCCAGCGCGCCCAGATGCGCGACCACCCCGAGCGCGCCGCCCAAGTGCTGACGCAGATCGGCGTGGACGACCCGATGTGGCTGCATGCCGTGCGCCACCACCACAGCGCGCCGGCCGGACCGCTGGCCGGGCGCGCGCCCGAGGAGACGGTGGCCCGCCTGATCCGTCGCGCCGACCGCTACGCCGCGCGCCTGTCGCCGCGCCGCAGCCGCTCGGCCCTGTCGGCCACCGCCGCGGCGCAGGTCGCGCTGCTGGACGAGGGCGGCCACGGCGACGAGGCCGGCCAGGCGCTGGTGCGCACGCTGGGCCTGTACCCGCCGGGCGTGTGGGTGAAGCTGCAATGCGGCGAGATCGCGATGGTGCTGCGGCGCACCCCGATCGCCAAGGCGCCGGTCGTCGTGAGCCTGGTGGGCCGCAGCGGCATGCCGCTGGACGTGCCCGCGATGCGCAACACCAAGCTGCCCGACTACGCCGTCACCGGCGCCGTGACGCCGGCGCAGGTGAGGCTGCGGCCCAACCTCGACGCGCTCGAGAAGCTCGGCTGAGCGCGCAGGTCGACCGTACCCTACCCGGTATCTGATCCGCCCAGGTGGCGCCATCCCCTGAATACGGTATGGGGTAGGTGTCGCCGTCACCGGGCCGCCGCCGGCCGCTCCCTAGAATCCGCCCGCGGCGTGCACCTGCTCGACAGGCAGCGTCGTCCGCCGCCCGGCGCGCAAGGTCTTGCGCGTCGGAGCAAACCAAGGGAGTAGTCAAATGATGAAGAAACTGACGCTGGGCGTCGTGCTGGCGGCTGCCAGCAGCTGCGCGCTCGCCGACTGGGTGCCGACCCTGCTTGGCGGCAACTACACCGGCACCATGAGTTACAGCCCCACGGCGACCGGCCCACTGAGCACCGTGAGCTCGACCGAGCCGATCACCTCGGCGGGCGACAACCCGGCGCTGCCGATCACGAACTTCGGCGAGCGGGCCCTGACGATCCAGCCCGGCCTGCGCAGCGTCATCGACGGCATGGTCCTCGCGGCGGCCCAGGCCCAGGGCGCGACGGTCGGCGCCAGCGCGCTGTCGGGTGCGCTGCACGCCGACATCACGCCGAAGTTCACGAGTCCCGCGCGCAGCCAGCTGGTCTTCAGCGGCCCGACCTACACGACGTCGATCTCGAAGTCGAGCGTGCAGGGAGGCATCACGTTCCATTGCACGAGCAACATCACGCTGAGCAACATCACGGTCACGGCGGTCTACGACCCGTACTCCGGCGCGATCGACGCCTCGCTCACGCCGGCCCAGCCGCTGAAGTTCAACACCAGCTACAGCAGCAACTGCTCGTCGATCCTGGACACCATCGATCCGGTGGTGCTGGGCCAGATCGGCGACCATCTGGCCGTGCAGGCGGCCGATACCAAGGTGATCGCGGCGGTCCAGGGCTTCCAGAACAACGCGCTGCAGGTGATCACGCCCCTGGGCCCGCAGTACATCCAGGGCTTCAAGACGGCGGTGCTGCCCAACATCTACCTGTTCGCCGGCGCCGACATGGGCGCGTACATCCAGAACAACATCGGCGTGCTGATGGCGGGCGTGATCAAGATGACGATCGGCGAGCCGAAGGTCGAGGGACCGTACGTCTACGGCACCAGCCTGACGGCGCCGCTGAGCTACAACAACACCGAGTTCTCGATCGAGTTCGACGGGTTCACGTACCAGCTGCGATTCGACGTCACCAGCCATCGCTCGTTCAACTACACCTACCAGTGCCCCGCCGGTTCGGGTAGCCACGGCTGCAACGAGCCCTGAACGGCAACGGGCCACGCCCTGTCGCGACGACGGGGCAGGACGATCGAGGCGGCCTGCGGGCCGCTTTTTCGTTCCGGCGGGTCGGCTTCACTTGCCCGCCCAGCGCTTGCCCAGGCGGATGAAGAAGGCCTCGTACCAGCGCGTCGACACGTGCGCCAGCGCCCAGGTGGCGCCGATGAACAGGGGGCGCTTGAGGTACTTGACCATCTTGTCGCCCGTCTCCAGCCAGCTGGCGACCAGGCAGCCGTGCACCACGTACAGCGCGAACGAGATCTCCGCGACGTAGCGCAGCGTGGCCGTCGACAGGAAGCGGCGCACGGGATGCGCGACGGCCACGCCCAGCGTCGTGCCCACCATCGTCGACGCGATCCACGGCCGCAGGTCGTTGAGCCAGGGCAGCGCGTCGTGCGCGGAAGCCACCAGCAGCGGCGCCAGCACGAACGGCAGCCAGCCGAGCCAGTCGCGCGCGAACCAGGCCGGGCGGTGATGCCAGGTGAGCGCGAGCGTGCAGCCGGCCAGGATCTCGTCGATGCGCTTGTCGGTGCGGATGTCCATCGTGTAGTGCATGCCGGCGCGGTAGAGCGTCACGACGACGGCGAGCGCCGGCAGCACGAACAGCGCACGCCGCCCGAGGGCCGCCACGAGGATCGCGACGCCCACGTAGAACTGCATCTCCACGCACAGGCTCCAGAAGTGGCGCGTGCCTTCGACCAGCAGGTTCGGGAACAGGTTGGCGTAAAAGAACAGGTGCGGCGGCCAGAAGGCGGCGGCTGCGCCGGTGAGCGCCAGCGTCAACGCCATCGCGAGCCAGGCGAGCGGCACGATGCGCATCACGCGATGGATCAGGAAGCGGCGGATGTTCGCGTCGGCCAGCAGCACGCTGGTGATCAGGAAGCCCGACAGCGTGAAGAAGATCGCCATGCCCGCGCCGGCGACGGCGTTGTTCAGCGCCCAGGCCTTGGGCCCGACCGGGAACAGGTGGCCCAGCAGGACCAGCAGGATGCTGATGCCGCGCCAGCCGTCGAGGACGCCCAGTCGTTTCGTGCTCACCGTGCCGTTTCCCCCGGATGTCGTCGTTGTCGATGCGCTTGCCGGCGCGAAGGCGCGCGGGCAGGCCCAGGCCTGTCCGTTCGCGCGCGGCGGATCAGCAGGAATCGGACCCGGCCGTCGCGGCGGCGCGCACCGCCTCTGCCGGCGCCGCAAAAGACAAGGGCGCCACGCGGGCGCCCATTCTTACGCAGCGGCTTGCGGCAATTCAGGCCGCCAGCAGCGGCGAGAACAGCGGGTCATGCACGCTGCGCGGGCGGTACGCGCCCACGCGGCGTGCGATCGCGGCGATGTGCTCGGGCGTCGTGCCGCAGCAGCCGCCGGCGATGTTCAGGAAGCCGGACTTGGCGAACTCCTCGATCAGCGCGCCGGTGACCTCGGGCGTCTCGTCGAAGCCGGTGTCGCTCATCGGGTTGGGCAGGCCGGCGTTCGGGTAGCAGCTGACGGCGGTGTCGTCGGCGACCTTGGCGAGCTCCTCGATGTACGGCCGCATCAGCGCCGCGCCGAGCGCGCAGTTCAGGCCCACGGCGATCGGGCGCGCGTGGCGCACCGAGTGCCAGAACGCGGTGACGGTCTGGCCCGAGAGGATGCGGCCCGAGGCGTCGGTGACGGTGCCCGAGATGATCACCGGCAGGCGCACGCCGGTCTCGTCCATCAGCTCGTCGAGCGCGAAGATGGCGGCCTTGGCGTTGAGCGTGTCGAAGATCGTCTCGACCAGGAACAGGTCGGCGCCGCCCTCGACCAGCCCTTCGGCCTGCTCGCGATAGGCCGCCTTGAGCTCGTCGAAGCTGGTGTTGCGCGCGCCCGGGTCGTTGACGTCGGGGCTGATGCTGGCGGTGCGCGGCGTCGGGCCCAGCGCGCCGGCCACGAAGCGCGGCTTGTCGGGCGTCGTGTACTGGTCGGCGCACTCGCGGGCGATGCGGGCGGCGGCGACGTTCATCTCGCGCGCCAGGTGGCCCAGGCCGTAGTCGTCCTGCGCGACCGAGGTGGCGCCGAAGGTGTTGGTCTCGATGATGTCGGCGCCGGCGGCCAGGTACTGCGAGTGGATCTCGCGCAGCACCTCGGGCTTGACGAGCTGCAGCATCTCGTTGTTACCCTTGATGTCCTTTGGGTGGTCCTTGAAGCGCTCGCCCCGGTAGTCGGCCTCCTGCAGCTTGTAGCGCTGGATCATCGTGCCCATCGCGCCGTCGATGATGACGATGCGCTGCTTGAGCAGCTCCGGCAGCTGCGCGCCGCGGGTGTAGGCGAGGGAGGGCTTGGACATGCCCCGAATTATTGCAGGACGTCGATGACCGTGTCGGGCTCGTCGGGAAGGTACAGCGAGTCGCGGAAGTCCTCGCGGCCGGCGGCGAGCTCGGGCGCGGCGGCCATGGCGGTGCGCGTCTCGCCCATCGCCCACGGCGTCAGCAGGCGCGTGGCCATCTGGCGGGCGAACAGGTCGATCTTCAACTGGCGCGCCGGCAGCTTTCGCAGATAGGAAAGGCTGGAACAGCCGGTGCCGAAGTCGTCGATCGACAGGCTCACGCCGGCGCTGGCCAGCTGCGAGAAGGCGCGCAGCGTCTCCTGCGTGTCCTCCAGCAGCGCCTCGACGCCGGTGACCTGGCCGGACTTGCCGTGGATCTTGGGCTGGTAGTACAGCTGCAGCTCGTGGCGCTCGATCGCGTGGCGCAGGTCGTTCTGCAGCGCGAGCTGCGCGCGCGCGTCGAGCTCCATGCGCGGCTCGAAGAGCGCGTGCGTGTTGACGCCGACTCCGTCGACGAACGGAACATCGCCAAGACGAGAAAGCCGCGAACGGCGCCCTCGGCGCCCTTCGCGGCCTCGCTTGGGATCGGCTCGCTCAGTGCAGGATCAGCGGCTGCTGCGGCAGTCCGGCGTAGCGCCCGATGAATTCCTCGACCTGCTCCTGCGTCGGCTCGCCGCGTGCGAGTTCTTCCACGCCTTCGCGGAAGTGCTGCGCCATCGCGCCCTCGATGTAGATCTCCTTGCGCGCGAACTTGTCGACGATCTCGTAGCCGCCGCGCGAGAGCGGCGAATCGCCGGCCTGCAACGGGTCGCCTTCGCCCGGCGCCACCGGCACGTCGAGCTCGACCACCACGAAGTTGTCGGAGTTGTAGACCATGGTTGTCATGACGGATCCTCTTGATTCGAGATCGAAGTTGATGGCGGCCGGGTGGAAATCAAGAGCGGCGCTGCCAGAGCGACAGCGACCAGGGCCCCGGCGGGGTGCTCATTCGCAGGCCGGCGGGCAGGTGGTGCAGGGCGGGCGACAGCCAGGCTTCGATGCGCAAGTCGTAGGGTTGTTCGGTGGCGCGCAGGACATGAAGCAAGGCAGGGGCCCGTTCGCCGGGGGTTGACAGATCGTTACCTTGAAGCTCGGGCGGCGGATCGCCGGCCGGGAGCACGCGGAACGTCCAGCGCTCGACGTCCCCGCGCAGCCCGGCGACCTGCAGGTCCCAGTGGTCGGGCGGGGCGCCGCGGCGCGACCGCGCCTCGGCGATGGCCGCCAGCTGCGCGATCCAGCTCCAGCGATCCTGCGCCCCGCGGGCCATCGCGGGCGCGCCCGATGCCCCGGAAAAGTGCACGCGGCCGGCGTCGCGGTCGAACTGGAGCGCACGCTTGTCGTGCCCGCGTTCGCGTTCCACCAGCCGCAACGGCGCGACGCCCGCGGCATCGAACGTGCCCGTGCTTTGCCACTCGCGCGGCGCCCGCTCGCCGGCGGCCACCGCCAGGTGCAGCGAGAAGTCCGCGCCGTCGCGCCGCCACTCGAGCGCGGCACTGCCCGTCGCAGCCGATGCCACGCCCGACTGCACGAGCGCGTAGCGCAGCGTGGTCGAGGGCGGCGGGCGCGTCGGATAGACGGGCCAGTCGCGCGCGCCGGCCGGCGCCGCGCGCCGCGTGCCGCCGGCGCCCGTGGCAATGGCCCGAGACGTGGCCCCGTCGGGGCGCCTCGATGTGGACGTCCCGGACGCCTGCGCGCGCCCGGCGGCGCCGGCGTCCGCGTCCGCGCGCGCCCCGGGCGTGACGCGCGCGAGCGCCCCCGCGCGCGGCGGCTTGAACGGGCGTCCGGCGTCCGGCGCCGGCATCTGAACCGGTTTCGGCGCAATCGGCGCCGCGGTCGGCGGCGTTCGGCCGGCGGGCTGCGGCACACTCACGAGTGCGATCCGGTGCACGCCGACGGCCGCCGGCGCGAAGCGCGGCAGGCCGGCGGCGGCGATGCGCCAGGCGAGCGCGTGCAACGCCAGCGCCACCAGCACCCATCCGCAGAGACGTCGCGTTCGCATCGGACAATACTGCCATCGCCCTTCCAGAACCCCCGGCGTCAAAACCGGGCATTTCCATGAAACTTGCCACCTACAAGGACGGGTCGCGCGACGGCCAGCTGGTCGTCGTGTCGCGCGACCTCTCGACCGCCCACTTCGCCACCGGCATCGCCACGCGCATGCAGCAGGCGCTGGACGACTGGAACTTCATAGCGCCGCTGCTGCAGGATCTGTCGGTGGCGCTGAACCACGGCAAGACGCGCCATGCGTTCCCGTTCGTGCCCGAGCAGTGCATGGCGCCGCTGCCGCGCGCGTTCCAGTGGGCCGACGGCTCGGCCTACCTGAACCACGTGGAGCTGGTGCGCAAGGCCCGCGGCGCCGAGATGCCCGAGAGCTTCTTCGGCGACCCGTTGATGTACCAGGGCGGCAGCGACGACTTCCTCGGTCCGTGCGACCCCGCCACCTTCGGGAGCGTCGACTGGGGCATCGACTTCGAGGGCGAGGTGGCCGTCGTCATCGGCGACGTCGCCGCGGGCGCGAGCCCCGAGCAGGCGCTCGAGGGCGTGCGGCTGGTGATGCTGGCCAACGACTGGAGCCTGCGCAACCTGATCCCGGCCGAGCTGGGCAAGGGCTTCGGCTTCCTGCAAAGCAAGCCGGCCACCTCGTTCAGCCCGGTGGCCGTGACGCCCGACGAACTCGGCGACGCCTGGCAGGGCGGCCGCGTGCACCTGCCGCTGACCTGCACCTGGAACGGCAAGCAGGTGGGGCGCTGCGACGCCGGCCCCGAGATGACCTTCCACTTCGGCCAGCTGATCGCGCACCTGGCCAAGACGCGCAACGTGCGCGCGGGTTCCATCGTGGGCAGCGGCACCGTCAGCAACAAGGACTGGAGCAAGGGCTGGAGCTGCATCGCCGAACAGCGCGCCATCGAGATGATCGAGCACGGCGAGGCGAGGACGGGCTTCATGCAGTATGGCGACGTGATCCGCATCGAGATGAAGCGCGACAACCATTCCATGTTCGGCGCGATCGAACAGCAGGTGCTCGAATGCGAGTGACCTCGCGCCGGCCGGCCGTCGTGCTGGCGCTGCTGGCGGCGCTGGCCGGCGGTCAGGCGCACGCGATGGCCACGTCGGCGCCGACCTGCCCGCCCGCGGCGACGGAGACGACGCCCGCCCAGGCTGCCGCCGCGCAGCGCGACGCCCGCGACCACGGCCCACTGTGGAAGGCGACCAAGGACGGCCGCACCGTGTGGCTGTACGGCACGATCCACGTCGCGCAATGGACGTGGATGTTCCCGGGGCCGCAGGTGATGCGGGCCATCGCGTCCAGCGACACCCTCGCGCTGGAGCTGGATCTGACCGACCCCGAGATCCTCTCGAGGCTGCAGAAGGCGATCCTGCGCACGCCCGGGTCGCCCGTGCTGCCCGACGCGCTGCAGAAGCGCCTGCTGGCCGGCATGGCCGCGGCCTGCGTGGCGCCCGCCGCGCTCGGCCCGATGCGCCCCGAGATGCAGGCCGCCACGCTGGAGGTGATGCAGGGTCGCGCCTTCGGGCTGTACGCGGAGTACGGCGTCGACATGTTCCTGGCCCGGATCGGCCACGCCCTGGGCAAGCCGGTGCGTTCGCTCGAGACGCCCGAGTCGCAGGCCGCGCTGCTGGTCAGCGACGACCCGGCCGAGACGGCGCGCAGCGTCTCCGAGGTGCTCGACGAGCTCGAGGGCGGCCACGGCCCCGCGATGCTCAAGCGCCTGGCCGCGGACTGGGCGCGCGGCGACGTCGACGACATGGCCGCCTACGCGAGCTGGTGCGGCTGCCTCGACACGCCGGAGCAGCGCGCGGACTTCGCCAGGCTCATCGACGACCGCAACCCGCTGATGGCCGACAAGATCGTGCAGTGGCACGGCGAGGGCCGCTCGCTGTTCGTGGCGGTGGGGTCGCTGCACATGGTTGGCCGCGTCGGCCTGCCCACGCTGCTGCGGGCGCGCGGCTTCCAGGTCGAGCGCGTGCCGGTCGCCGACGCGCGCTGAAGACGCGCCCGTGAAAGCGTAGGATCATCCACCTGCCGCCACCGACGAGGTTCCCATGTCCGACATCCCGAATTTCGCCAAGCTCGTGCCCGGCTTCGACTTCCTGCAGGGCCTGGTCAAGAACGCCGGCTCCGCGCTGCCGAGCATGGGCCAGTGGGTGGCGCCCACGCTCAACCCCGAGGAGCTGCAGAAACGCATCGACGAGTTGAAGACGGTGCAGTTCTGGCTCGAGCAGAACGCCAAGATGCTGGGCACGACGATCCAGGCGCTCGAGGTGCAGCGCATGACGCTGTCGACGCTCAGGACGATGAACGTGCAGATGACCGACCTGCGCGACGCGATGAAGGTCTCGCCGGTCGCGTCGGCCGGTTCCGCCGCCGCGGCGGCCGCCGGCTCGGTGGCGAGCAGCCTGGGCGCCGACGGCATGATGCAGGCCGCGCGCAGCGCGATGGGCGGCATCACCGGCCTGTCCAGGCCCGCCGCCGCGGCCGCGCCCGAACCCGAGCCGGCGCCCGCGCCGAAAGCCAAGTCCAGACCCAGGGCCGCGGCTGCCGAGGCGCCCGCGCTCGCGGCGCCGGGCGTCGTCGACCCGATGCAGTGGTGGGGCGCGCTCACCAAGCAGTTCACGCAGCTGGCCGCCGGCGCGATGAAGGACAGCGCCACCGACGCCGCCAAGAATCTCGCCGGCGCGATGATGAAGCAGGGCATGGACGCCGCCGGCGAGACCTTCAAGAAGGCCGTCGCGGTGCCCGCCGGCGTGGCCGCCAAGGCGATGTCGGCCGCCACGCAGGCCGCCAGCGCCACCGGCGCCCGCGCCGCCGCGGGCAAGGCCGCTGCCAAGAAGACCCCGGCGCGCAAGAGCGCCCCCCGCAAGACCGCGCGAGCGGCCAAGCCCCGTGCGAATTGAACCGACCCAGATCGTCGACACCCTGCCCATGCCCCCCGACCCCGGCTGGGCGAGTTCGGCGCCGCCCAGCGTGCCGGCGTCCACGCCGCCGCGCACGGACGAGCCCCCGCGCGCGCCTGACGCGCCCGCGCCCGAGCCCGCGCGCCCGGCGGTGAGCCAGCAGGCGCTGGTCGACGCGCTGCGCGGCCTGCTGCCCGCCCACGCGTTGCTGTGGCGCGGCGAGGAGACGACGCCCTACGAGTGCGACGGCCTGACGGCCTACCGCGAGCGCCCGCTGGCCGTGGCGCTGCCCGAAAGCGAGGAGCAGGTCGCCGCGATCCTGGCCGCCTGCCACCGGCTGGGCGTGCCCGTGGTGGCGCGTGGCGCGGGCACCGGCCTGTCCGGCGGCGCGATGCCGCATGCGCACGGGCTGACGCTGTCGCTCGCGAAGTTCAACCGGATCGTCAAGGTCGACACGCGCGCCCGCACGGCCACCGTGCAGTCGGGCGTGCGCAACCTGGCCATCAGCGAGGCCGTCGCGCCGCACGGCTTCTACTACGCGCCCGACCCGTCCAGCCAGATCGCCTGCACCATCGGCGGCAACGTGGCGGAGAACTCGGGCGGCGTGCACTGCCTGAAGTACGGGCTGACGCTGCACAACGTGCTGCAGGTGCGCGGTTTCCTGGCCGACGGCAGCCCCGCGACTTTCGGCTCGCTGGCGCTGGACGCGCCGGGGCTGGACCTGCTGTCCGTGGTCGTCGGCAGCGAGGGCATGCTGGCCGTCGTCACCGAGGTCGTGGTCAAGCTCACGCCCAAGCCGCAGGTGGCGCGCTGCATCATGGCCAGCTTCTCGGACGTGCGCCACGCCGGCGACGCGGTGGCGGCCATCATCGCGGCCGGCCTCATCCCGGCCGGCCTGGAGATGATGGACAAGCCGATGACCGCCGCGGTCGAGGCCTTCGTCAACGCCGGCTACGACCTCGACGCCGCGGCCATCCTGCTGTGCGAGAGCGACGGCACGCCCGAGGAAGTCGAGGAGGAGATCCTGCGCATGGAACAGGTGCTGGTGCGTGCCGGCGCCACGCGGCTGGAGATCAGCGCCAACGAGGCGCAGCGACTGAAGTTCTGGAGCGGCCGCAAGAACGCGTTCCCCGCGTCGGGCCGGCTGAGTCCCGATTACATGTGCATGGACTCCACGATCCCGCGCGCCCGGCTGGCCGACATGCTGCTGGCCATCGCCGACATGGAGAAGAAGTTCGGCCTGCGCTGCTGCAACGTGTTCCACGCCGGCGACGGCAACCTGCACCCGCTGATCCTGTTCGACGCCAACCGGGAGGGCGAGCTGCACCGCGCCGAGGCCTTCGGCGCCGAGATCCTGGAGTTGTCGGTGGCCATGGGCGGCACGATCAGCGGCGAGCACGGCGTGGGCGCCGAGAAGCTCAATTCGATGTGCGTGCAGTTCTCCGAGACCGAGCGCGCGCAGATGCTGTCGCTGAAGTCCGCGTTCGACCCGCAGGGGCTGCTGAACCCGGGCAAGGTGATCCCGTCGCTGCACCGCTGCGCCGAGTACGGCCGCATGCACGTCAAGCGCGGCGCGCTCGCCTTCCCCGAGCTGGAACGTTTCTGATCGAAGAATGAACGACACCCTGATCGGCCTGGCCGAACGCGTGCGCCAGGCGGCGGCCGCCAAGGCGATCCTGCGCATCCGCGGCGGCAGCACCAAGCAGGCCATGGCCGGCGTGATCTCCGACGCCGCCACGCTGGACATGCGCTCGTACAGCGGCATCGTCGACTACGCCCCCAGCGAACTCGTGATCACCGCGCGCGCCGGCACGCCGCTGGTCGAGCTCGAGCGCCTGCTGGCCCAGCGCGACCAGTGCCTGCCGTTCGATCCGCCGCGCTTCGCCGACGCGGACGGCAAGCTCACAGGAACGGTCGGCGGCATGGTGGCCTCCGGGCTCGCCGGACCGGGACGCGCGTCGGTGGGCGGCGTGCGCGACTACGTGCTGGGCGTGATGCTGCTCAACGGCCGCGGCGACCTGATGCACTTCGGCGGCCAGGTGATGAAGAACGTGGCAGGCTACGACGTCTCGCGGCTGGTCGCCGGCTCGTGGGGCGCGCTCGGCGCGATCTGCGAGGTCTCGCTGAAGGTGCTGCCGATGCCGGTGGCCACGACGACGCTGCGCTTCGACATGCGCCAGGCCGAAGCGCTCGAGACGCTGCACGCCTGGGCCGGCCAGCCGCTGCCGATCAACGCCAGCGTGTGGTGGCGCGACACGCTGGCCATCCGACTGCGCGGCGCCAAGGCGGCGGTCGACGCGGCCGTCCAGCGCCTGGGCGGCGAGGTCATCCCGCCCGAAGTCGGCCGCGCGTTCTGGGACGGCCTGCGCGACCAGCGCGACGAGTTCTTCATCGAGGCCCGCGAGGCCGCGGCGCGCGAGAACAGCGCGTTGTGGCGGCTGTCGCTGCCGCCCACCACGCCGGTGCTGCCGTCCTTCCTCGATACGCTGATCGAGTGGGGCGGCGCGCAGCGCTGGATCGTGGCGCCGGCCGAGGACACGCTCGTGATGCACCGCGCCGAGCGTGCCGGCGGCAGCGCGTTCCGTGTCAGCGGCGGCGTGGGCGACGGCGCCGGCTATGCCACGCCGCTCGCGCCCGCGCTGCTGGCCATCCATCGCCGCCTGCGCGATTCGTTCGATCCCCATCGCGTCTTCGTGCCCGGGCGCCCGATGCGCTTTCAAGAGGACGAGAAGCTGTGAACGCATCCGTCACGCCCGCTCGTCACTCCAACGCACGCCCGCTCGGCGTTGCAAATGCTCGCCGGGGCATCCACCCCGGCTGTGCTTTGCGCCTTGATCGGACGCACTTCGGCGCGCCGCTCGGACGCGCCGAATGCATTCACGGCTTCTGATCCATGCAGACCAACCTCTCCCCGAAGTTCGCCGGCACGCCCGACGGCCAGGAGGCCGAAGCCATCCTGCGCAAGTGCGTGCACTGCGGCTTCTGCACGGCCACCTGCCCCACATACCAGCTGCTGGGCGACGAGCTCGACGGCCCGCGCGGCCGCATCTACCTGATCAAGCAGGTGCTCGAGGGCGCGGAGCCGACGCGCGCTACGCAGCTGCACCTGGACCGCTGCCTGACCTGCCGCAACTGCGAGAGCACCTGCCCCTCGGGCGTCGAGTACGGCAAGCTGGTGGACATCGGCCGCCGCGTGGTCGACGCCAAGGTGACGCGCCCCGCCGGCGAGCGCGCGATGCGCTGGCTGCTGCGCGAAGGCATCACCTCGCCGATGTTCGCGCCCGCCATGAAGCTGGGGCAGGCGCTGCGTCCGCTGCTGCCGCAGTCGCTGAAGAACAAGGTGCCGATCAAGCCCGACGCCGCCACCGCCACGCGCGAGAGCCTGTGGCCGCAGCGCACGCATGCGCGCAAGGTGCTGATGCTCGCGGGCTGCGTGCAGCCGGCGATGAAGCCCAACATCAACGCGGCCACCGCGCGTGTGCTCGACCTGGCCGGCGTGCAGGCCGTCACGCCCGACGGCGTCGGCTGCTGCGGCGCGGTGCGCAGCCACGGCGGCGACCACGACGGCGGCCTGGACGACATGCGCCGCAACATCGACGCCTGGTGGCCCTGGGTCGCGGGCCTGACCGACGCCGGTGCCGTGGAGGCGATCGTGATGAACGCGTCGGGCTGCGGCGTCACCGTCAAGGACTACGGCCACGCGCTGGCGCACGACGCCGACTACGCCGAGAAGGCAGCGCGCGTCAGCGCCCTCGCGCGCGACCTGGGCGAAGTCGTCGACGGCGTGATGCCCGCGCTGCTCGAACACTGGAAGGGCGTGCGCGAGCGCTGCGGCGCCGAGTCGCCCGAGTTCGCGCCGGGCACGCCGCTGGTGTTCCATCCGCCGTGCACGCTGCAGCACGGGCAGAAGCTGCGCGGCGGGGTCGAGCGGATTCTCGCGGCGCTCGACTTCGACGTGCGCCTGGCCGCATCCGACGCACACCTGTGCTGCGGCTCGGCGGGCACCTACTCGATGCTGCAGCCGACGATCGCCACGCAGCTGCGCGATCGCAAGCTCGCGGCGCTGGCGGCGTCGCAGCCCGATCCGCGCGCGATCGTGTCGGCCAACATCGGCTGCATCTCGCACCTGCAGTCGGGGACCGAGACGCCGGTTCGCCACTGGATCGAGCTGGTCGACGAGCGGCTGGCCGGATGAGCGCGGTCGTCCTGATCCCGACCACCGGCGCGCCCACGCTGCGGCGCGCCGTGGAGAGCGTGCTCGCGCAGAGCGCGCCCACGGCCTGCTACGTCGTCTGCGACGGCCCGCAGTTCCGGGCGGCCGTCGACGAGGCGCTGCAGGGCCTGGACGTGCCCGTGTGCGTGCTGCCGCGCAATGTCGGCGCGGGCGGCTTCTACGGCCACCGCGTGTACGCCGCGTTCGCGCACCTGGTCGACGAGGACCACGTGCTGTTCCTCGACCAGGACAACTTCCTCGCGCCCGACCACGCGGCGCAGTGCGTCGACCTGATCGCCGCGCGCCGCCTGCAGTGGTGCTACAGCCTGCGCAACATCTGCACGCCCGACGGCCGGTTCGTGTGCCGCGACGACTGCGAGAGCCTGGGCAAGTGGCCCGCGTTCACCAACACGCACCTGATCGACACCAACTCGTACTGCATCCGGCGCGACGTGCTGCTGCAGGCCGCGCATGCGTGGCACGGCAAGTGGGGCCAGGACCGCGTGTTCGCGCAGGTGATGATGCAGAACTTCAAGGCCTTCGACTGCACCGGCCGCTACACGGTGCAGTACTGCCTCGGCGGCAACGAGGGCTCGGTGACGAAGGAGTTCTTCGAGCAGGGCAACGCGCAAATGCTGCTGCGCTACAAGCGCGGCTTTCCCTGGACCAAGGGCTGAGGCCGGGCTCATCTCCTCGTATTCGAGACTGTGCAACGCGCCGGATCTGACGCACAGTGCTCGTCCATGCGCGCACTCGATCCACTTCGCGGACTGCCGGCCCGCGCCGTCGTGCTGGCCGGGCTGGTCGCCTCCTCCGTTGCAATGGCCGGTTCGCCGCAGCCCATCCCGGACACCATGGCCCAGCGCACGCAGCCCTGCAGCGCCTGCCACGGCAAGGAGGGCCGGGCGACGCAGGAGGGCTTCTTCCCGCGCATCGCGGGCAAGCCGGCGAGCTACCTCTACAACCAGCTGGACAACTTCCGCAGCGGCCGGCGCGCGTACCCGACGATGACCTACTTCGTCGAGCAGATGTCCGACGCCTACCTGCACGAGATCGCCGACTACTTCGCGCAGCTGGACCTGCCGTACGCGCCGCCGCAGGGCAAGGACGCCCCGGCCGACGAGCTGGCTCGCGGCGAGGCGCTGGTGCGCCAGGGCGACGCGGTGCGCGGCGTGCCGGCGTGCGTCGCCTGCCACGGCCAGGCCATGGACGGCGGCGGCGTGCCGGGCGTGCCCGCGCTGCTGGGCCTGCCGCGCGGCTACCTGGTCGAGCAGTTCGGCGCCTGGCGCACCGGTCAACGCAAGGCGCTCGCGCCTGATTGCATGGCCAGGGTGGCGACGATGCTCAACTCGGCCGACATCACCGCCGTCGCCACGTGGCTGGCGGCGCAGCCGGTGGCGCTGCACGGCCCGGCGCTGGCGGGGCCGCTGCCGCTGGAGTGCGGGAGCGCGCGATGACCGGGTGGCGCCTGACCTGGCCGCGTGCGATCGTCGGGCTGGCGATCCTCGTCGCGCTGTCGGCGGCGCTCGTCGCCTGGCTCAACGTGCGCGGCGAGGAGCCGGTCACGGGCGCGGCCGAGGCGTTCCTCGCCACGCCGGAGCAGCTCGCCCGCGGCGCCTACCTGGCGCGCGCCGGCAACTGCGCCGCCTGCCACACCGACCGCGGCGGCGCGGCGTTCGCGGGCGGCAAGGGCATCGCCACGCCGTTCGGCACCGTGTTCGCGAGCAACCTCACGCCCGACGCGAAGACGGGCATCGGCGCGTGGACGTCGGCGCAGTTCTGGCGCGCGCTGCACAACGGCCGCTCGGCCGACGGCCGCCTGCTGTACCCGGCGTTCCCGTACCCGAACTTCACGGAGATCACGCGCGCCGATGCCGACGCGCTGTTCGCGTTCCTGCGCTCGCAGCTGCCCGTGGCCCAGGCCAATCGCGCCCATGCATTGCGTTTCCCATACAGCCTGCAGGCCTCGCTGGCCGTGTGGCGCGCGCTGTTCTTCACGCCGGGCGTGTACGAGCCGGTGCCCGAGCGCTCGGCGCAGTGGAACCGCGGCGCGTACCTGGTGCGCGCGTTGGGCCACTGCGCCGCCTGCCATTCGCCGCGCAACGCGTTCGGCGCCACGCGCGACAGCCTCGAGCTCAGCGGCGGCCTGATCCCGCTGCAGAACTGGTATGCGCCGTCGCTGGCGGCCAGCGCCGAGGCGGGCGTGGCCGACTGGTCGAACGACGAGGTGGCCTCACTGCTCCGGACCGGCGTCGCGCCGCGCGGCGCCGCGCTGGGACCAATGGCCGAGGTCGTCTTCCGCAGCACGCAGTACCTGACCGACGCTGACGTCGGCGCGATGACCGAGTTCCTCAAGAGCCTGCCGCAGGTGCCGGCGCACGCCGCCGCGGCGCCGGCGGTCGACAAGGACGCGCTCGCCCACGGCGCGGCGCTCTACAAGGATCGCTGCGCGTCGTGCCACGGCGCCGATGGCGAAGGCGGCCGCAGCGCGCAGGGCGTGGTGTACGCGCCGCTGGCGGGCAACCGCAAGGTGCTGCTCGACTCGCCGGCCAACCTCATCCACATCATGGTCAACGGCGGCTACCCGCCGACGACGGCCGGCAACCCGCGCCCGTTCGGCATGCCGCCGTTCGGCCCGTCGATGAAGGACGAGGAGATCGCCGTGCTGGCGACCTACCTGCGCGCCGCCTGGGGCAACGCGGCGCCGCCGGTGAGCGCGCTGGACGTGCTCGAGGCGCGCTGACGTCTCCACACCGCTGCCGTCATCGCACGGTGGCCGCGCCGGACGGCGTTCGTCGCCGCCAGCCGCTCTTCGGGCCGCGTTTGGCGTGCTTCGTCGCATCGTGCTCGAAACGCGCCGGGGCGAAGTCCATTCTCACGCTCAGCCGATCATCGCGGCCGCGCCACCCGCGGGCGCACGGATCGGCCCGTGCCAGACGTCGCAGCGCGCACCCCCGATGCGCGCCGCGCGCGGCCCTGCGCACGACCAGCCGATCGCCACGGCCGTCGCCACCAGCGACTTGGCGACCGACTTCGGAAATCCCCACGCCATCCGATTCACGGAGTCCATCATGAATGTCGTCAAGCCCCTCCTGTCGTCCGCTCTCGTCCTGCTTTCCTGCGTGTCGGCCCAGGCTGCGTATGCCTGCGACTCGGTGACGCCCGTCGAACGCCGCATCGTCGAACGCTCCGGCGGCGAGATCGAGTCGCTGCGCTCGTTCGTCGGCATGACATCCATCGTCTACGGCATCAACATGTTCGACGTGCGCGATCACCTGGATCAATGGCGCGCCGCGGTCGATTGCCACAACCAGGTCGCGGCCGCCGAGCGCGCGACCCGGCTGGCCGCCCAGGAGCAGGCGACGCGCGCCGAGACGACGCGCGTCGCGCAGCGCTGAGCCTTCAGCCGCGGTAGTGCGCGGAGCCGGCCGGCGCGCCGATGGTGCCGCCGTCGACGACGATCTCGGCGGCGGTGATCGCCGACGCGCGCGGCGAGGCGAGGAAGACGACGGCGTTGGCCACTTCCTCGGCGTCCGACAGGCGCCCCAGCGGGATGCGCGGCGCGAGGTAGGCCTCGGTCGCGTCCAGCGTCGCGCCGGCGCGGGCGCCGCGCGTCCAGATCGGCGTGCGCGTCGCGCCCGGGATCACCGTGTTGACGCGGATGCCGCGCGGCGCGAGCTCGGTCGCGAGCACCTTGGCCATGCCCGTGATCCCGGCCTTGGCCGCCGAGTACGCCGAGGTGCCGGTGACCGCCAGCTCGCGCATCACCGAGCCGTTGAGCACGATGGCGCTGCCTTCGTGCAGCAGCGGCAGCACGGACTGGATCGTGAAGAAGACCGCGGTCAGGTTGGTGCCGACGATGTCCTGGAAGGCCTCGTACGTGGTCGCGCCCAGCGGCGTCGGGCCCGAGATGCCGGCGTTGGCGAACACGATGTCGAGCTTGCCGAACGCGTCGCCCACGGCGCGCGTGACGGCGGCCAGGCCGTCGGCGGAATTGACGTCGGCCTGGATGGCCAGCACGCCCGGGCCGAGCTCGGTGGCGGCCTCGTCGAGCTTGGCGCGGTCGCGCCCGGTGATCGCCACGCGCGCGCCCTGCGCGAGCATGAGGCGCGCGGTCGCGAGGCCGATGCCGCTGTTGCCGCCGGTGATGAGCGCGGTTTTGCCTTGGAGTTCCATGATGCGTCCTTCTCGATGAGGCGGCCGGTCGGGCCGCTGGTGGGTTGTTCAGCGGAAGTCACTATACAAAAAATAGTGACTACGTGCACGAGACGGACTTGATACAATTGGCCCATGGCCCGAGAGAACCTGGATCCCGCCTGCCCCGTCGCATGCGCGCTCGCCCAGATCGGCGAAAAATGGACGCTGCTGATCCTGCGCGACCTGACGATGCATCCGTCCCGCCGCTTCCAGGACTTCATCGAGTCGCTCAAGGGCTGCGCGCCCAACACGCTGTCGGCCCGGCTGTCCTCGCTGGAGGAACTCGGCCTGATCGAGCGCCGGCTCTACGAGCAGCACCCGCCGCGCATGGAATACGTGCTCACCGACAAGGGCCGCGAGGTGCGCCCCGTGCTCAAGGCGCTCAAGGCCTGGGGCCAGAAGCTGCAGGCCGAGGCGAACTAGGGCGCGATGCCGGCGGCCGCGAGCACGTCGGCCAGCGCGTGAACGGCGCCGCTGTCGCGCGCCCGGTAGCCGGGCAGGGCGTCGACCTCCGAGCGGAACGCCGCGCTGCGCAGGATCTCCAGCACCTGCTCGATCTCCGGCCGCGCCAGCGCGTCGCGCCGGCACACCGCGAAGTAGCGCTCGGTGGCCAGCGGGATGAAGTCCAGCTTGAAGTGGCGCGCGGGGCGCTCCAGGCCGAAGCCGACGTCCGCCATGCCGCTGCCGATGAAGGCCGCCACCGCCGCGTGCGTGAACTCGCCGTGCTCGTAGCCGACGATGCCCGCCGGGTCGACGCCCGCCTGCGCGAGCAACGCGTCGAGCAGGAAGCGCGTGCCCGAGCCGCGCTGGCGGTTGATGAAGCGCAGCCCGGGGCGCGCCAGGTCGCCCAGCCCGGCCACGTGCAGCGGGTTGCCCGCGGCCACCATCAGGCCCTGCGAGCGGTCGGTGATGTCGATGACGACGTGCTCGTGCGCGTCGAGCCAGCGCGAGTGGAAGTCCCATCCGCGCGCCGCCAGCGGGCCGTAGGGCACGTGGAAGCAGGCGAGGTCGCACGCGCCGTCGTGCAGCGCGGCGGCGGCGTCCAGGCTGTCGGTGTAGACGCGCTCGACGTCGACCCCCGCGGCCATCAGCATCGCCATCAGCTTCTCGATGGCGAAGCCGTGGCTCGCGTGGATGCGCAGCAGGCGCTCGGGCGGCAGCAGCACGCGCTGCAGCTCGACCTCCAGCTCGGAGGCCAGCGTGTCGAGCGCCGGCGCGAGGCGCGCGGCGATCCGGCGGTCGGCCCACACCAGCTTCTCGCCGAGCGGCGTCAGGCGCGAGCCGCGGCCGCGCGCCATCTCCAGCAGCGGCGCGCCGAACCAGGCCTCGCCGTGGCGGATGGTGTCCCACGCGTGGCGGTACGACAGCCCGGCGCGCTGGCAGGCGGCGGCGATGCTGCCGGTCTCGGCCACGCAGACGAGCAGGTCGATCAGGCGCGGGCCGAGAGCGTCGCCGCCCTCGTGGGAGATCGTCCACTGGGGACGGATGGAGATCTTGTGCATGCAGGGATGAAGTCTGCGCCGTGGGCGCGCTGACGTGAGTTTCTCCGGAACGCCGATTCCTCGCCGGACCGGACGTTCGCTCGGCACTGATGCGCAACCATCATCTGTCGCCGACCCGCCTTGCCCGGCTCCGCCTGCTTCCGGAGTCCGTGCCTCGCACTGTCTGGCCGCCTCGACTGAACGCATGCCCAACGGGGTAATCCCCGGACGCGCGGAGGGTTGTCGCTTTTTACCGTCGAGCAGGAAGACGCATTGCAACAAAAGGTACCGAGGGAGGTATCGTGATTCATGACGCATTGCAGCATCTGAACCGCTAAAACGCGGGTCGGGATTGACGAAGCAGACGTCACGTGCGGTCGATCCTAGGGTTCGTATTTAGAGCTTGACCGCATATTGCAACGAACCCCACGGGATACTTACAGTCGGGCAGTCGTCGATGTTGGGACAGCGACGATCGATGCCCTCAGGTCATCAAAAGGAACAAGATGTCAACCGTCATGAACGCGTCCGAGCACGCCCCAGCCTCCGGGGGATTGCTGTCGAAGGAACGCACCATCGCCGGGCCCGGCTACAACCGGTGGCTGCTGCCGCCGGCGGCGCTCGCCATCCACCTGTGCATCGGCATGGCCTACGGCTTCTCGGTGTTCTGGCTGCCGCTGAGCAAGGCGCTCGGCATCAAGTCGGCCATCGCCTGCCCGAAGGACGTCGGCTTCTGGGGCCAGCTGTTCACCACGACCTGTGACTGGCAGGTCTCGACGCTCGGCTGGATGTACACGCTGTTCTTCGTCATCCTGGGCTGCTCGGCGGCGCTGTGGGGCGGCTGGCTCGAGCACGTCGGTCCGCGCAAGGCGGGCGTCGTCTCGGCCTGCTGCTGGGCGGGCGGCATGGTGATCTCGGCCTTCGGCATCCAGCAGCACCAGTTCTGGCTGATGCTGCTGGGCTCCGGCGTGATCGGCGGCGTGGGCCTGGGCCTGGGCTACATCTCGCCCGTCTCGACGCTGATCAAGTGGTTCCCGGACAAGCGCGGCATGGCCACCGGCATGGCCATCATGGGCTTCGGCGGCGGCGCGATGATCGGTTCGCCGCTGGCGGCGCTCCTGATGAAGCACTTCGCCTCGGCCACGGACGTCGGCGTCATGCAGACGTTCCTCGTGATGGCCGCGATCTACTTCGTGTTCATGATGGGCGGCGCGTTCGGCTACCGGGTGCCGGTCTCCGGCTGGAAGCCCGAAGGCTGGACGCCGCCGGTCGCGGCCGCCAGCGACGCGATGATCACGCACGGCCACGTGCACGTGAAGAGGATCTGGGGCATCCCGCAGTTCTGGCTGGTGTGGCTGGTCCTGACGATGAACGTGTCCGCCGGCATCGGCGTGATCGGCCTCGCGAGCCCGATGCTGCAGGAGATCTTCGGCGGCCACCTGCTGGGACTCGACCTGAAGTTCGGCCAGCTCGACAAGACGCAGCTGACGGCCATCGCCGGCATCGCCGCGGGCTTCGCCGCGCTGCTGAGCCTGTTCAACATCGGCGGCCGCTTCTTCTGGGCCAGCCTCTCGGACAAGCTCGGCCGCAAGTCCACGTACTTCGTGTTCTTCGTGCTCGGCGCCATCCTTTACGCCAGCCTGCCCAGCAGCGCGGCGGCCGGCTCCAAGCTGGCGTTCGTCGGCGCGGTCTGCATCATCCTGAGCATGTACGGCGGCGGCTTCTCCACGGTGCCGGCCTACCTGGCGGACCTGTTCGGCACGCAGATGGTGGGCGCCATCCACGGCCGCCTGCTGACCGCCTGGTCGACCGCCGGCATCCTGGGCCCGGTCGTCGTGAACTACATGCGCGACTACCAGTTGGGCCTGGGCATCCCGCGCGAGCAGGTCTACAACCAGACGATGTACATCCTGGTGGGCTTCCTCGTGATCGGATTCATCGCCAACCTGCTCGTCAAGCCGGTCGACCAGAAGTACTTCATGACCGACGCGGAACTCGCCGAGGAGCGTCGTCTCGCCCACGAGCGCGCGGCGGCTTCGGAAGCGTCTGCCGCCGTGGCGGTCAACGCCGCCCCGAGCAGCCCGGTCACGGTCGTGCTGGCCTGGGCCGCGGTCGGCATTCCCCTCGCCTGGGGCGTCTGGATGACGCTCGCCAGTGTCGCGAAATTCTTCAATTGACGACCTGAGGGGCATGCCCCGAGGGTCCGCACCACGAGCGCCGCAAGGCCCCGTGGCGACGGACCCGGAGCGCGCGCTGCTCGAGCAGGCCGTCGCGCGCCAGCTGCCGGACATCCCGGCCGAGGTTCCGGGCGGCAGCGCCTCCGCGCTGCTGCCCATCCTCCACCACATCCAGGACGCGCTCGGCTTCGTGCCCGCGGCGCTCGTCCCCGAGATCGCCGCCGCGCTCAGCCTGTCGCGGGCCGAGGTGCACGGCGTCCTCACCTATTACCACCACTTCCGCAGCGCCCCCGCGGGTCGGCACGTCGTGCAGATCTGCCAGGCCGAGGCCTGCCGTGCCAACGGCGCCGAGGCGCTGATGGCCCACGCGGGCGAGCGCCTCGCGTGCGCGCCGGGCGCGACGCGCGCCGACGGCAGCGTCACGCTCGAACCCGTCTACTGCCTGGGCCTGTGCGCCACGGGCCCCGCGGCCATGATCGACGGCCAGCTCCGCGCGCGGGTGTCCGCCGCCACCGTCGACGCCCTGGCCGCCCGCATCGAGGGCGAGACGCCATGAGCCGCGCCGCGCTCTGGCTCCCGCGCGACGCCGCGGCCGTGGCCGCCGGCGCGGACGATGTCGCCGACACGCTTGCCGCAGCCGCTTCGGCGCGCGGCCTGCCGCTGAACCTCGTGCGCAACGGCTCGCGCGGCCTGCTGTGGCTGGAGCCGCTGCTGGAAGTGGCCACGCCCGCGGGGCGCGTCGCGTTCGGGCCGGTGCAGGCCGGCGACGTGGCGCGACTCGTGGCGGCCGGTCTGCTCGACCCCGCCGTCGCGCAGCGCGGCCTGCCCGAGGCGCTGGCCGCCGACGCGCTGCACCTGGGCGTGACCGAGGCGCTGCCGTATTTCGCCAGGCAGCGCCGCATCACCTTGGCCCGCGTCGGCATCACCGACCCGCTGTCGCTGGACGACTACGCCGCGCACGGCGGCTGGGCCGGGCTGGACAAGGCGCTGGCGATGGCGCCGTCGGCGGTCGTCGGCGAGGTCATCGAATCGGGCCTGCGCGGCCGCGGCGGCGCCGCGTTCCCCGCCGGCCTCAAGTGGAAGACGGTGGCCGCCGCCGCGGGTGCGCGCAAGGCCGTCGTCTGCAATGCCGACGAGGGCGACTCGGGCACCTTCTCCGACCGCATGCTGATGGAGGGCGACCCGTACGCGCTCGTCGAGGGCATGGCGATCGCGGGCCTGGCGGTCGGCGCGACGTACGGCGTCATCTACATCCGTTCCGAATACCCGCACGCCGAGGCCGCGCTGCGCGAGGCGATCGCGCGCGCCACGGCGGCCGGCCACATCGGCGCCGCGCTGCGAGGCCAGGGTCCGGCGTTCCGCCTCGACGTGCGCCGCGGTGCCGGTTCGTACGTCTGCGGCGAGGAGACGGCGCTGTTGGAAAGCATCGAGGGCCGGCGCGGCATCGTGCGCGCCAAGCCGCCGCTGCCGGCCATCCACGGCCTGTTCGGCTGGCCCACCGTCATCAACAACGTCATCACGCTGGCTAGCGTGCCGCGCATCCTGGCCGACGGCGCGCAGGCGTACGCCGCGTTCGGCGCGGGCCGCTCGCGCGGCACGCTGCCGTTCCAGCTCGCGGGCAACCTGAAGCAGGGCGGCCTGGTCGAGCTGCCGTTCGGCGTCACGCTGCGCGAGCTGATGTTCGACTTCGGCGGCGGCTCGCGCTCGGGCCGGCCGATCAAGGCCGTGCAGGTCGGCGGCCCGCTGGGTCCGTACGTGCCCGAATCGAAATGGGACGTCCCGATCGACTACGAGGCCTACGCCGCGGTCGGCGCCACCGTCGGGCACGGCGGCATCGTCGCGCACGACGACACCGCCAACCTGGCCAGCCTCGCCCGCTACGCCATGGAGTTCTGCGCCATCGAGTCCTGCGGCAAGTGCACGCCGTGCCGCATCGGATCGACGCGCGGCGTCGAGGTCGTGGAACGACTCGTCGCCGCGCCGGTCTCACGGAAGGCCGCGCAGGAAACGCTGCTTCGCGACCTGTGCGACACGATGGTGGCTGGCAGCCTCTGCGCGATGGGCGGCATGACCCCGTTCCCGGTGTTGTCGGCGCTCGACCACTACCCTGAAGACTTCGGCTTGCCGCGCCCCGGCGCGACGGGAGAATCCTGATGCTGAGCCTCAACGACACCCATCCCGACCACGACCTCGGCACCCCGGCGAGCGAGTCCGCGCAGACGGTGTCGCTGACGATCGACGGCGTCGCGGTCACCGCGCCGGCGGGCACGTCCGTGATGCGCGCGGCCATCGAGGCCGGCATCCAGGTGCCCAAGCTGTGCGCCACCGATTCGCTGGAGCCGTTCGGCTCGTGCCGGCTGTGCCTGGTGGAGATCGACGGGCGCCGCGGCACGCCGGCGTCGTGCACCACGCCGGTCGAGGCCGGGATGTCCGTGCGCACGCAGAGCGCCAGGCTCGCCAAGCTGCGCAAGGGCGTGATGGAGCTCTACATTTCCGACCACCCGCTCGACTGCCTGACCTGCGGCGCCAACGGCGACTGCGAGCTGCAGGACATGGCCGGCGCGGTGGGCTTGCGCGAGGTGCGCTTCGGCTACGCCGGCAAGAACCACCTCGATGCGAAGAAGGATGAGTCCAACCCGTACTTCACGTTCGACGCCAGCAAGTGCATCGTCTGCAACCGCTGCGTGCGCGCCTGCGAGGAGACGCAGGGCACGTTCGCGCTGACGATCTCGGGCCGCGGCTTCGAGTCGCACGTGTCGGCCGGCATGGACGAACCGTTCATGCAGAGCGAGTGCGTCAGCTGCGGCGCCTGCGTGGCCGCGTGCCCGACGGCCACGCTGCAGGAAAACACCGTCATCGAGCTGGGCATGCCCACCAGGAGCGTGACGACCACCTGCGCCTACTGCGGCGTGGGCTGCGGCTTCAAGGCCGAGGTGCGCGGCACCGAGGTGATCCGCATGACGCCGTGGAAGGACGGCCAGGCCAACGAGGGCCACTCGTGCGTGAAGGGCCGCTTCGCGTGGGGCTACGCGACGCACAAGGATCGCGTCACCAAGCCGATGATCCGCGCGAGGATCACCGACCCGTGGCGCGAGGTGTCGTGGGACGAGGCGATCGCGTACGCGGCGTCCGAGTTCAAGCGCCTGCAGGCCTCGTTCGGCGTCAACGCGATCGGCGGCATCACGTCGTCGCGCTGCACGAACGAGGAGACCTACCTCGTGCAGAAGCTGGTGCGCGCGGCCTTCGGCAACAACAACGTGGACACCTGCGCCCGGGTCTGCCATTCGCCCACCGGCTACGGCCTGGGCCAGACCTACGGTACGTCGGCCGGCACGCAGACCTTCAGGTCGGTTGCCAAGTCCGACGTGATCCTCGTGATCGGCGCCAACCCGAGCGAGGCGCACCCGGTGTTCGCGTCGCGCATGAAGCGCCGGCTGCGCCAGGGCGCCAAGCTGATCGTGGTCGACCCGCGCCGCATCGAGCTGGTGGAGACGGCGCACGTGAAGGCCGACTTCCACCTGCAGCTGCGCCCCGGCACCAATGTCGCGATCCTGACGGCGCTGGCGCACGTGGTCGTCACCGAGGGCCTGGACGACGCCGCCTACGTCGCCGAGCGCTGCGACGACAAGAGCGTGGCGCAGTGGCGCGAATTCGTCGCGCGCCCCGAGAACTCGCCCGAGGCCTTCGAGGCCGAGACCGGCGTGCCCGCCGCCCTCGTGCGCGGGGCCGCGCGCCTGTACGCGACCGGCCGCGCGGACGGCACGGCGCAGTCCTTGGCCGACGCCGTCGCCGCGGGCGGCCGGCGCCCCAACGGCGCGATCTACTACGGCCTGGGCGTGACCGAGCACTCGCAGGGCTCGACCGCCGTGATGGGCATCGCCAACCTCGCGATGGTCACCGGCAACGTCGGCCGCGAGGGCGTGGGCGTGAACCCGCTGCGCGGCCAGAACAACGTGCAGGGCTCATGCGACATGGGCTCGTTCCCGCACGAGCTGCCCGGCTACCGCCACATCGGCGGCGACGCGGTGCGCGAGCAGTTCAACAAGGCCTGGGGCGTGACGCTGCAGTCCGAGCCGGGCCTGCGCATCCCCAACATGTTCGACGCCGCGCTGCACGGCGAGTTCAAGGGCCTGTATTGCCAGGGCGAGGACATCGTGCAGTCCGACCCCGACACCCAGCACGTGGCCAGCGCGCTCAAGGCGATGGAATGCGTCGTCGTGCAGGACATCTTCCTGAACGAGACGGCCAAGTACGCGCACGTGTTCCTGCCGGGCTCGTCGTTCCTCGAGAAGGACGGCACCTTCACCAACGCCGAGCGCCGCATCTCGCGGGTGCGCAAGGTGATGCCGCCGCTGTCGGGCCTGGGGGACTGGGAGGCGACGGTCAGGCTGTCGAACGCGCTCGGATACCCCATGGCGTACACGCATCCCGAGCAGATCATGCAGGAGATCGCGGCGCTGACGCCCACCTTCGCGGGCGTCACCTACGAGAAGATCGATCGCCTGGGCAGCGTGCAGTGGCCCTGCAACGATTCGACCGCCGAGGCCGGCACGGCCATCATGCACGTCGACCATTTCGTGCGCGGCAAGGGCCGCTTCATCATCACGCAGTACGTGCCCAGCGACGAGAAGGTGACGCGAAAGTTCCCGCTGCTGCTGACCACGGGGCGCATCCTGTCGCAGTACAACGTCGGCGCGCAGACGCGGCGCACGTACAACTCGCAGTGGCACGACGAGGATCGCCTGGAGATCCATCCGCAGGACGCACTCGACCGCGGCGTGAAGGAAGGCGACTGGGTGGGCATCACCAGCCGCGCCGGCGAGACGGTGCTGCGCGCCACCATCACCGAGCGCGTTCAGCCGGGCGTGGTCTACACGACGTTCCACTTCCCCGAGTCCGGCGCCAACGTCATCACCACCGACAGCTCCGACTGGGCCACCAACTGCCCCGAGTACAAGGTGACCGCGGTGCAGGTGATGCCGGTGGCGCAGCCGTCGTCGTGGCAGCGCGCGTACAAGGACTTCGACGAGGACCAGCAGCGCTTCCTCGCCGATGCCCGCCAGGCCGCGGCCGCGGCCGTCACGGGCAAGTGACGTGACCAGCGAACGCGAAGCCGTCGACACCGCGGCGGGCCCCGCGCACGCGGGCGCGCAGCGCGTGGACGTGCGCGTGCGCCGCGCGGGCGCGGTCGCGCAGGCCGACGACTGGCTGGCCGACGAGGTGCCCGTGGCGCTGGTGTTCAACGGCATCTCGCACGCCGTGATGCTGGCCACGCCGCTCGACCTCGAGGACTTCGCGCTCGGCTTCGGCCTGACCGAAGGCTTGCTGGAGCGGCCCGACGAGCTCTACGACGTCGAGGTGGTCGACGACCCGGCCGGCCTGCGCGTGGAGATGGCAGTCTCCAGCGCGTGCTTCGCACGGCTCAAGGACAAGCGCCGCTCGATGGCCGGGCGCACCGGCTGCGGCCTGTGCGGCACCGAGAGCCTGGACCAGGTCGAGCCGCCGCTCAAGGCCCTGGCGCGCAGCACGGCGCCGCTGTCGCCGCCGGCCATCGCCGCGGCGCTGCGCGAGATGCCGTCGCACCAGGCGTTGCAGCAGCGCACCGGCGCCACGCACGCGGCAGCCTGGTGCTCGCCGGATGGCCGCGTGCGGCTCGTGCGCGAGGACGTCGGCCGCCACAACGCGCTCGACAAGCTCGTGGGCGCGATGGTCGAGGCCCGCGAGGACCCGCGCGACGGCTTCTGCTGCATCACCAGCCGCGCCAGCGTGGAGATGGTGCGCAAGGCCGTGGCCGCGGGCATCACCGCGCTGATCGCCGTCTCGGCGCCCACCGCGCGCGCCGTCGAGACCGCCCGCCGCGCCGGCCTCGCGCTGGCCGGCTTCGCACGCCGCGACGACCTCGTGCTGTACGCCGACGCCGATCGCTTCGGCCCGATCTCGCTGAGCTGACGACCATGGACCTGCACAACCTCATCGTGATGGCCAACCGCATCGGCGACTTCTTCGCGGCACAGCCCGATCGCGACGAGGCGATGGCCGGCATCGCCGACCACATCCGCAAGTTCTGGGTGCCGCGCATGCGCAGCGAGATCCTCGCCGCCGTGGGCACCGAGGCCGGCGCCGGGCTGCACGAGATCGTCGCGGCGGCGCTGGTCAGGCACCGCGCGCTGCTGGAGCCGGCGGCCGCGAAGGCCTAGCTCTGGAGCGGCGTCCCGCCGGCGGCCGCTCCCGGGCCGTCACGTGAAAGTGTGGGCAAGCATGCGGACGCGCCGCTTCGAGTGCGGGTCCGCGCATTGCCGCGCTGCGCCGCTCGACTGCGCGAGGCAAGCGAGCCGGCGACCTCCGACATCGTCGTCGGCCCCGACTCCGCGCGGCATCGGGCTTCGTCGTCCATCTGCCAGGGAGCCGCCATGATCCAGTCGATCCGTCTTGCGCTCACGGTGCTGTCGCTCACGCTCGCCGCCGCCGGCAGCGCGCGCGCCGACACGACCTACCTGCTCACGCTCCAGGGAACCGACCAGCGCTACTACCCGCCGTGCCGCCTCATCGGCCAGCCGCCGCCGTGCGACGAGACGGTCGATCTCGACTGGCGCGGCACGCTCGACGTCGTCATCGATTCGAGCGCCGACGGCGTCTTCTCGGATGCGGACGTGCTGTCGTTCGACTTCCACACCAACGTGGGCAGCCTGGTGCTGCCGTTCGTGCCCGGCAGCGTCACCGTCTCCGGCGGCCGGATCACGTCGGTGGACACGGCGACGTTCCCGGGCGACGACGGCGACTACACCTTCATCGGCCTGCGCGCCTGGTACGACCGCGACTTCGACACGGCGCACCTGGGGGCCGATTTCGCCAGCGGCCAGCTCACCGCGGTGCCCGAGCCCGCCGCCTGGCTGATGATGGCGCTGGCCGGCATGGCGGCGCTCGCCGCACGGTCGCGGCGCGCCGGACCCTGATCGCGCCGAGGCGCTGTGACCTGCGCGAAGCATGGCGGGCGCCGTCGGGGGGCGACCGTTTCAGTGCGCGACGTCACGCTCCAGCGCCGGGCGCTTCGGATCGAAAGTCCAGCCCGGGATCAGGTACTGCATCGCGATCGCGTCGTCGCGCGCACCCAGGCCGTGCTGCTTGTACAGCGCATGCGCCTTCTCGACCTCGGCCATGTCCAGCTCGACGCCCAGGCCCGGTGCCTGCGGCACGCGCACCTTGCCGCCCGTGATGCGCAGCGGCTCCCTGGTCAGGCGCTGGCCGTCCTGCCAGATCCAGTGGGTGTCGATCGCGGTGACGCGGCCCGGCGCCGCCGCGGCGACGTGCGTGAACATCGCCAGCGAGACGTCGAAATGGTTGTTCGAGTGCGAGCCCCAGGTCAGGCCCCAGTCGCGGCAGGTCTGCGCCACGCGCACCGAGCCGGCCATCGTCCAGAAATGCGGGTCGGCCAGCGGGATGTCGACCGACTGCAGCGACAGCGCGTGCACCAGCTGGCGCCAGTCGGTGGCGATCATGTTGGTGGCGGTGGGCAGGCCCGTCGCGCGGCGGAACTCGGCCATCACCTCGCGGCCGGAGAAGCCGCCCTCGGCGCCGCACGGATCCTCGGCGTAGGCCAGCACGCCGCGCAAGTCGCGCAGCAGGCGTACCGATTCCGCGAGCGACCACGCACCGTTCGGGTCGAGCGTGATGCGCGCCTCGGGGAAGCGCTCGTGCAGCGCGCGGATCGCCTGCACCTCGTCGTCGCCGCGCAGCACGCCGCCCTTCAACTTGAAGTCCTGGAAGCCGTAGCGCTCGTGCGCGGCCTCGGCCAGGCGCACGATGGCCTTGGGCGTCAGCGCCTCCTCGTGGCGCAGCCGCGACCACGCATCGGGCGCGTCCGGCTCGCTGGCGTAGGGCAGGTCGGTGCGCGTGCGGTCGCCGACGTAGAACAGGTAGCCCAGCATCTGAACCGCGTCGCGCTGCTGGCCTTCGCCCAGCAGCGCGGCCACGGGCACTCCCAGGTGCTGGCCCAGCAGGTCGAGCAGTGCCGACTCCAGCGCCGTCACCGCATGGATGGTGGTTCGCAGGTCGAAGGTCTGCAGGCCGCGGCCGGCGGCATCGCGGTCGGCGAAGCGCTGGCGCACCTCGTCGAGCAGCCGCAGGTGCGCACCCAGCGGCTCGCCGACGACCAGCGCTGCCGCGTCCTCCAGCGTCCGGCGGATCTTCTCGCCGCCGGGCACCTCGCCGATGCCGGTGCGGCCGGCGCTGTCGATCAGGATCAGCAGGTTGCGCGTGAAGAAGGGCGCGTGCGCGCCGCTCAGGTTGAGCAGCATGCCGTCGCGCCCGGCGACGGGGATGACGCGCAGCTCGGCGATCGTCGGCGTGGAGGACAGGCTCATGGATCCGGGGCTCCCGCGCGCGGGAGCCGTCTTTGTGCGACAAGAAAATGGTAGCGCTAACTGTGCGAATCGGCAAGCCCCGGCGTGAGGGCCCGGCCGGCGTCAGGCGCTGGCGCGATCGACGATGGAAAAGCCGACATCGACGACGCGCTGCGCGATCTCGCGCCCCTCGGCACGGTCGACGATGAACTGCGCCGCCTGGCGGCCGATGGCGCTGCCGTCGATGCGCACGGTGGTCAGCGCCGGCTCCAGGTCGGCGGAGAACTCGTGGTCGCCCAGGCCGACGACGGCCAGCTGGGACGGCACGTCCAGGCCGCGCACGCGGGCCTCGGTCAGCACGCCCAGGGCCAGCAGGTCGGAGCTGCAGAAGACGGCGTCGACGCCATCCGCGCGCTGCAGCAGCTCGCCGAGCGCGATGCGCCCGCTGCGCAGCGTGGTGGGGGCGGGCACCGCGACGGCGGGCATGTCGCCCAGCCCGCGCTCGGCGGCCGCGGCGCGGAATGCCTCCTGGCGCCGGCGTGCGCGCTCGTCGTCGCCCGCGATGACGGCCAGGCGCCGGTAGCCCTTGGCGATCAGGAACTCGGCCACCGCGCGGCCGAGGGCCTCGTGCGAGAAGCCGACCAGCATGTCCAGCGGGTCGGCGATCAGGTCCCAGGTCTCGACGACCGGGATGCTTGCCGCGAGCAGCCGTTGCCGGCCTTCGGGCGAGTGGACGGTGCCGGTCAGCACGATGCCGTCGGGCCGGCGGCCGATGATGGCGTCGAGCAGCGCGTCCTCGCGCGAGTCGACGTAGCCGCTCTGGCCCAGCATCAGCTGGTAGCCGTGGTCGGACAGCGCGGCCGTCAGCGCCTGGATGGTGGGCATGAACACCGGGCCGACCAGCGTGGGCACGACCGCGGCGACGAGCCGGCTGCGGGTCGACGCGAGCGCGCCGGCCGCGTGGTTGCGCACGTAGCCGGTGCTGCGCACGGCCTCGCGCACGCGCTCGAGCACTTCGGGGGACACGCGGCTGGGCGTGTTGAGGGCGCGCGACGCCGTCATCGGCGCGACCTGCGCCAGACGGGCGACGTCATGCAGCGTCACGGCACCGCTGCCGCGCCGCGGTCGCTTGGCGCGGGCCGGGGCGTCTTCCATGCGGGCGATCTTACGTGAGCGTTCGCGCCGCGCACTTCGCGAAAACGACGACGCCCGCGCGAGGCGGGCGTCGTGCTGTGCGCAAGCTTGCGGCTTACGCGATGGTCAGCGTGATGACCGCGCTGCCGGTGGCGCCGTGCGAGTCGCGGGCGGTGACGGTGACGTGGTACGTGCCCTTGGCCGTGACGCTGCCACTGAGCATGCCGCTGGCCAGGCTCAGGCCGGCCGGGGCGCCGCTCATCGAGTAGGTCAACGCGTCGCCGTCGGCGTCCTTGGCGGCGATGCGGGTGGCGAAATACGCGCCGGCCTTCTCGGACAGCGACGCGGCCGTCACCGTCGGGGCGTGGTTGGTCGAGCCGCCCGAGATCGTCAGCGTGACGGACTTGGTCGAGGCGTAGCCGTAGCTGTCGGTGACCTTGGCGGTGAACGCGTAGCTGCCGGCCACCGGCGAGGCCCACGACAGCGCGCCGGACGCGCTGGCGGCCAGGCCCGACGGGGCGCCGGTGACGCTGTAGCTCAGCGTGCCGGTGTTCGGGTTCGTGGCCGCGAGCGTTGCCGAGAACGCGTTGCCGACGGCGCCGGTGTAGCCGCTGCTGCTGGTGAAGATCGGCGCGGTGGCCGGGATCACCTTGAGCGAGTAGCTGCCGCTGGCCGACTTGCCGGCGGACGTGCTGGCCGTGGCCGTGAACGAATAGCTGCCGGCGACGGGCGCGGCCCACTTGAGCGTGCCGGTCGAATCGACTGCCAGGCCGCTCGGCGCGCCCGACAGCGCGTAGCTGGTGGTCGTGCCGCTCGGGGCGCCGATGTTGAGCGACTGGCTCAGCGGGGTGCCCACCTTGCCGGTGACCGAGCCGCCCGGCACGGACGGCGCCGTGGCGACGACGGCCTGCGTGGACGCCACGCCGGTCAGCACGGTGAACAGCTCCGACGCGTTGGGCGTGCCCCAGCCGGTGGCCTGGTCGAAGCCGGTGCCGGCCTTGCAGGTGGCGCAGGTGCCGTTGGTGCCTTCGACCACGTCGTGCATCGCCGCGGCGTACGTGCCCGGCACGGCCGCGATCGACTTGTAGATCAGCGCGTGGACGTCGCCGAGCGCGGCCTTGGCGTTGGCGGCGCGGATGGCGTTGGCCACCGCGACCAGGGCGGCCCATTGCGGCGCGGCGATCGAGGTGCCGCCGTACGCGCTCCACACGGTGGCCTTGCCCGGCAGGGTGACGGCGACGTATTCGCCGGTCATCGGGCTGGCGTTGAAGGCGACGTCGGGCACGGCGCGGCGCGCGAGCGCGCTGCCGCCGGCCGGCGTCACGCCGCTCTGCCACGCCGGCAGGGCCTCGTAGGCGCTCATGCCGCCGCCGCTGCCCGACCAGGCGATCTCGATGCGCGAGCCGGTGCTCGACACGTTGGTCGACGTGCCGCCCACGGCCAGCACGTTCGGCGAGACCGCCGGCCACAGCACCTGCGCGCCGGAGTCGCCGGCAGCAGCCACGAAGGTCATGCCGGTGCCCACGAAGTACGAGTCGGTGGTGGAGGCCCAGCCGGCTTCCGCCGAGCCGAAGCTCATCGAGACGGCGCCCGGGCCCAGGTTCTTGGCCAGCGTGTTGGCGTCGAGGATGGCGTTGGACATCGCGCTGGGCATCTCGATCAGCACGATGCGCGCGAGCGGGGCGATCGCATGCGCCCACTGGACGTCGAGCTTGCTCTCCGGCGCCCAGACGGCGTTGTAGGCCGGCACCGTGGTGGTGACCGTGCCGCGGGTCGACGAGTAGACCTGCGAGAAGGTGCAGTTCGACGGCGCCGCGGCCAGCTTGGCGTTGGACGTGATCGCGACGCTCGAGCAAGTCGGCAGGCCGAACTTCGTCGAGAACGCGTTCAGGTCCGACAGCGCGCTGGCGTCGTGGTACGCGTCGACCAGGTAGATCGTCTGGCCGGCGCCCAGCTGGGCCTTCTGCGCGGTCGTCAGCGACGCACCAACGGCCGGCAGCGGCGACAGGCCGTACGCGGCGCGAATCTGGGCCGGCGTGTAGACCGTGCCCTTGATGGTGGTCGTCAGCGGCGCGGTGCCGGTGTCGCTGCCCGTCGAGGCGACGCGGGCGCGCTGCTTCTCGAGGATGCGCTGGGCGAGGACGTCGCGCGACAGGCGGGCCGTGTTGATCTCGGCGACGGACGCGTCGACGTCGAAGCTCTTGGGCGCCTGGTGCGCCGAGGCGCCGGCGTCGTCCTGGGCGGGCTCGTCCAGGAGGGCGGGAGCCATGTGATAAGCCGGGGTCACTTCCGACAGGGCGGTCGCGGCGACGGCGCTGCTGTCGAGCGTGCTGTCGCCGGCGGCCTGGGCCGGGGTGTCGGAGGCGGGTTGCGCGAGGGCTTCGGCGCTGGTGCCTCCGCCGCAGGCCGTGAGGCTGGCGAGGAGGAGCGCGGAGAGAGCCAGGGCGGGGGTGGCCTTCTGAGCCAGGGCAAAACGATTCAAGACCGATCCTTCGATGATGCTGTAGTCATCGGCGGTCGGCGCTTGGACGAGATGTGCCAGTGCCTGCGAAAGGCATCCGGGACAGCACGCCAGCACGCCGGCACGCCGGGTGTGGACAAGCAGCAGGACCAATGAAGGACCAGCCGCCAGGCGCTGTTGGGTCGACGCGGGCTGTCAGGCCGGCGTATCGATTCAGAGCAGCGAGTGCGTCGCGTTCGAGGAAATATTCGAGCCCGACTGATGGGTTGCCGCTTTGCAACGGCGAGCGAATATTACCGTAGTATCTACTCGACCTTGCGGGAAGATGCAACAGGATGCAGCTCTTCAGTAATTCGCTGTTTTTGTTACGTCCGTCACGATACGGTCGAGCAGGAGGGTGCCGAATTTGGCTGGCCTGCCGAGCATCCAGTTGTACGCGGGAAAGCCGCCGAAGAATATCGTTGCCGCGCCGCCACGATTCGCCTGAACAGTTTGAGTAAACCGCCTGGAATATATGGCGGGCACGAAAATTCAAATGGCGGGCGTCCGCCGCGGCTGAACGACTCGTCAGCCGAAGGACGCGAAGAGAACCGCATACCTACGGGCGCAGCGGCTCGTTGACGGGTCGCCGGCTTGCCTCCGGAATCGTGGTTTAGGGTATCAAAAATAAATGGGAAATACGTCCATATTGATCTCTTCCATTCCGGCTCGAAGCTGCCCGGATTAATGGCGCTGGACAGGATTCGAAACCGGCTTCACAAACGGGAAGAGAATCGAGGCGAGGCCTCGATGCCTAACCAGGCGTTGCAGCGCAATTCCGGCATATGGATGAGCACAAATGCGTCGAAATTGCGTCGCACACCCGGGAAAGGGTCCCGAAAATGGGTAGGGGTAAACGATATGTCGCCGATCGGCGACGGCGGGAATGGTGGTTGCAATGGTTTACAGGCAATTCGCCCGTTAGCTCGGCCTTATCCCCTCAACGCTAGGAGAAGATCTTCATGAAGCTGAATACAACCCTCGTCCTGATCGCATTGGCCTTCGCCGGTGGCACCGCCTCGGCCGCCACGGTCGGCCAGTTCACGACGCTGCCCGACCTGACGACCTCGGCCAACCCGACGGTCGGCCCGACGGGCGCCGCCGTGCACGGCAACTTCGACGCGACCCAGGACATCGACTACGTCTACAACTTCAACATCGCCGACGTGTCCGACCTGTGGACCTACGCCAAGGAGTTCGAGTCGCTGGACGTGTCGATGAACCCGGCCACCTTCACCCTGTTCACCGGCACCTCGGACGGCACTGCCGCCACCGCGGGCACGATGGTGGGTTCGACGTTCTCGTTCGCCGGCGGTGACGCCGTCACGACGACGTACACCAACCTGGCCGCCGGCAACTACTACTTCGAGGTGATGGGCACGGCCGCGGGCGTGCTCGGTGCCGACTACGACCTGGCGATCCAGGCCAACGCGCCCGGCACGCCGCTGCCGTCGGTGCCCGAGCCCGCCAACATGGCACTGCTGGCCGCCGGTCTGGGCCTGATGGGCTTCATGGCCAAGCGTCGCTCGCGCCAGTAAGCGGACGATTCACCGGCGCCGCGACGCGCCGGCCTCATGGAAAAGGCAGCCTCGGCTGCCTTTTCTTTTCCGGAAAGGCCGCGCGGCCGGGCAGGGCAGAATCGGTCCGTTCACGCGATGCCGGCAGCACGAACGCGGTCCGACGAGCCGCGCCTGACGACGAGCATCGGCGCCGTGCACGCGAGGGAGGAGTCCGATGGTGTTCTCGAGAGCGATGGCGCTGGTGCTGGCATCGGCCTGCGCAGTCTTTGGCCTGGTGGCAGCCCCGGCGATGGCCGAGCCGCCGCCTGCCGAGCGATTCGTCGAGCCCGTCGACATGGAGCGTCCAAGCCTGTCGCCCGACGGCGACGCGGTGGCCGTGCTGGTTCGAGGCAGTACCGGCCGACGCGAACTCGCGGTCATCGAGCTGGCCGACCCGGCCAGGTTGAAGATGACGATCGCGGCGCGCGTCGAGGGGGCCGACATCTACAGCGCGCGGTGGGTCGACGATCACCGGCTCGTGTTCGAGGTCGGGCACGAGAACGAGTCGCTGCGCGAGCTGTCGGAACGGGTGGTCTGGGCGGTCGACCGCGACGGCCGCAACACGCGTCTCCTGGTCGGGCGGCATTGCTGCTTCGACGGGGTGCACCGGGCCAGCGACGGCGCGCTCACTTCGGATCACTCGCTGCTAAGCACCCTCGCGGACGGTTCCGGCGACATCATCGTCCTGTGGCACGGCGAGGGCGACTGCTTCGGGCGGCGCGAGCGCTTCCATTGCGAGGGCGGCTACTCGCTGCCGTTCCGCCTGGACACCCACACGGGCCGCGTGCGCGCGCTCGTGTCGCCGCCCCTGCCCGAGGGCGCCATGCAATGGCTCGTCGACGGACTCGGCGGCGTCCGGGGCGTCCTGGCCGAGCATGCCGGCGAGTGGAGCCTGTATGTCCCGCCGGCGTCACCCGGTCCCTGGACGCTCCTCTCGCACTTTCCGGTCCAGGGGGCGCCCAAGTCGTACGACGTCCTGCAGATCGGCGCCGACGGACGCGTCTACGTCACCCAGGCGCGTCGAACCGCCATGGCGGAGCACGAGCTTCGGGTGCTCGACATGAAGACCGGGCAACCCGCGGCGGGGGCGCTCGTGAGCATCGAGGGCTTCGACTTCCGCGGCCGCCTCGTGGAGGACGCCGCCCACGGCGTCGAGCTGGGGGCCCACTACGAGGCGGATGCCGGCGGCACGGCCTGGTTCACCGCCCAGATGCGCGCCGTCCAGGCGCGCGTCGACGCCTTGCTGCCCGGACGGGTGAATCGGATCGACCCGGCGGCCTGCGGCTGCTCGACGCGCATGCTCGTGACGTCGTGGTCGGACCGGCAACCGGCCGAGTTCCTGCTGTTCGACGCCGCCGATGGACGGCTGCTGCCGCTCGGCGGCACGCGGCCGAAGATCGACCCGCGCGAGATGAGCCGCGTCGACTTTGTCCGCATCCATGCGCGCGACGGCGGCGACCTGCCGATCTACGTCACCAAGCCGTACGGCAAGGGCCCGTGGCCGACGGTCGTGCTGGTCCACGGCGGCCCCTTCGTGCGCGGCTGGACGTGGGAATGGGATGGCGAATCCCAGTTCCTGGCCTCGCGCGGCTACCTCGTCGTGCGACCGGAATTTCGCGGAAGCAGCGGCTACGGCGACTCGCTGATGGTGGCCGGCATGCGGCAGTGGGGCATGAAGATGCAGGACGACATCGCCGATGCCACCCGGTGGGCCGCGGCGCAGGGCCTCGCCGACCCGCAGCGCACCTGCATCGCCGGAGCGAGCTACGGCGGCTACGCGACCTTGATGGGCCTGGTCCGATACCCCGACCTGTACCAATGCGGAATCGCTGCGGCCGCCGTGTCGGACATCGGCCTGATGTATGACCTCTGGTGGAGCGACGCCAGCGACGATGCGCGCGGCTACGGCATGCGCGCGCTGATCGGCGATCCGGACAAGGACGCCGCGCAATTGGCCGCCACGTCGCCGCTGCAGCAGGCCGGGCGCATCACGCGTCCGCTCCTGCTCGCCCACGGCGGCCTGGATCGCCGCGTGCCGGCCGAACACGCCACGCGACTGCGGAGCGCGCTCGAGGCCAGCGGCCGGCCGCCCACCTGGGTGTTCTACCAGGACGAGGGCCATGGCTGGGCCAAGCCGGCGAACCGGGCAGACTTCCTGCGGCGCGAGGAGGCATTCCTGGCCGCGCACATCGGGACCGGCGCGAGTCCTGCGTCGCCGGAATCGGCCGCATCGGCCGCCGGTGGTCGCTGATGGCCGGCCGTCCGACGCCTCGCGGTGCTCAGGGGTTCAGCGGCGCGATCGCCTGCGCGACGGCCTTGGCGCTGAGATCCTCGGCCTGCATCGGGTGCATCGCGCGGGCGACGTCCTCGCGCCGCTTGGGGTCGCCCAGCACGGGCCAGTTCTCGGCGATGGCGTGCAGCAGCTCGTCGGTGAGCTTGTCGAGCTTGGGCCGGGTGACGGTCGCGAGGTCGGGCGCGGTGGCGAAGTCGCCGCGGCGGAACACGTCCCAGCCCTGGAACAGCTCGTTCTGCGCCGTCTTCGATGCCTCGATCTGCGCCTTGAAGAACGACTCGGCCCAGGCCTGCGGCACGCCCAGCTCGTCCGCGCGCTTGCCCAGCGACGCGATGACCTGCGCCTCGCGCGGCAGGTCCTCGATGGGCAGGTGGTGGTTCCACTTGAACTGCGCCACGTCGGTGGCCAGCAGCAGGCGGGCGTCGATCAGCGAGCGCAGCGACTCGATCCCCCACGGATAGGCCAGCCACTGCTCGTTCAGCCGCGCGAACGCGCCGCTCTCGATCTCCTGGTGCAGCCACTGGTCGACGAAGCCCTTGAGCACGGCGTCGCGCGGCAGCAGGATCGCCTTCTCGGAGAAGTCGAACGGCGCCTCGGGATGGATGGCGCACAGCTTGGGGTGCAGGCGCTGCTGCAGCCGCGCCTCGATGGCGTCGGTGATCATCACGTCGGCCTCGCCGGCGACGATGCGGTCGAAGATCGTCACGTTGTCGGGGAAGACGGTCAGCTTCGCGTGAGGCGCCTGCGCGCGCGCGAAGCGCTCGTTCGTGCCGCCGGGATTGACGATCAGGCGCACCTCGGGGCGGTCGATGTCGCCCAGCGTCTGGTACTTGCGGGCGTCGTCGCAGCGCGCGATGGGCGTCTTGCCGTCGCGCAGCGTGGGCATCGAGAAGAACGCCTTCTTCTGGCGCTCGAGCGAGACGGACACCCCGCCCATCGCCATGTCGAAGCGGTCGTCGGCCAGGTCGCCCATCAGCGTGGACCAGGTGGTGGGCACGATCTCCAGCTTCACGCCCATGGCCTTGGCCAGGTCGCCGGCCAGCGCGATGTCCAGGCCGATGAAGCGGTCGCCGCCGGGCAGGCGATACGTGAACGGCTTGTAGTCGCCCGTGCTGCCCACGCGCAGCGTGCCGCGCGCCAGGATCTCGTCGAGCCGGCTGGACGGGGCGGCGGCGACGGCGGGGCGCGCGGCCGAGACGTCGGCGGCGATGGCCGACGGGGCGGCACCGGCAGCGGCGACGACGGCGAACGCGGCAATCCAGGTGGACAGGCGGGGCATGGCGGACAAGGGAGACTCCGGTGGCGACGACGGATCGGAAGTCTAGGCAATGCCGGCCCGCGCGCCCATCGCCGCTCGACGGGAGCGGCGCGAATGTCTCGCCGGGCCAAGCCAATGGCCGGGCAGGACATGAAAGCTTTTAGCTATCGTTCATCGAGCAACAATTAATTGGCGCGATGGCTCCGTCGGTACGACAGTCAAGGCCTCGCAGCGCGACCTCGGTCGCCGCGCTTCCCCGATGAACAGATCAAGGAGATCCGCATGTCCGACCAAGCGAAGTGCCCCTTTCCGCACGGCGGCGTCAGCCAGCACACGGCGGCCAACGCACCGAGGAACAGCGACTGGTGGCCCAACCAGCTCGACCTCGACATCCTGCACCAGCAGTCCACCAAGTCCGACCCGATGGGGGCGGACTTCGACTACACGCAGGCCTTCAGGCAGCTCGACCTCGATGCCGTCGTCGCCGACCTGAAGGCGTTGATGACAGACTCGCAGGACTGGTGGCCGGCCGACTACGGCCATTACGGGCCGCTGTTCATCCGCATGGCCTGGCACGCGGCGGGCACCTACCGCATCACCGACGGCCGCGGCGGCGCCGGCACCGGCGCGCAGCGCTTCGCGCCGCTCAACAGCTGGCCGGACAACGGCAACCTGGACAAGGCGCGACGCCTGCTGTGGCCGATCAAGCAGAAGTACGGCCGCAACCTGTCGTGGGCCGACCTGATCGTGCTGACCGGCAACGTCGCGCTGGAATCGATGGGCTTCAAGACCTTCGGCTTCGCCGGCGGCCGGCCCGACATCTGGGAGCCGCACCTCGAGGTCTGGTGGGGCCCGGAAAAGACGTGGCTGGGCGACGAGCGCTACGGCTCGAACCGCGAGCTGGCGCATCCGCTGGCGGCCGTGCAGATGGGCCTGATCTACGTGAACCCGGAAGGGCCCAACGGCAATCCCGATCCCGTGAAGTCGGGCTTGGACATCCGCGAGACGTTCGCCCGCATGGCGATGGACGACGAGGAGACCGTCGCGCTGGTGGCCGGCGGCCACACCTTCGGCAAGGCGCACGGCGCGGGCCCCGCCAAGCACGTGGGCGCGGAGCCCGAGGGCGCCAGCATCGAGGAACAGGGCCTGGGCTGGGCCAACAGCTTCGGCACGGGCCGCGGCTTGCACACGATCACCAGCGGCATCGAAGGCGCGTGGACGGCGACGCCGACCCAGTGGGACATGAGCTTCTTCGAGACGTTGTTCGGCAACGAATGGGAACTGACGAAGAGCCCGGCCGGCGCGCACCAGTGGAAGCCCAAGGGCGACGCCGCCGCGAACACCGTGCCCGACGCGCACGACCCGGCCAAGCGCCACGCGCCGATGATGACCACCGCCGACATGGCGCTGCGCCTGGACCCCGCGTACGAGAAGATCTCGCGCCGCTTCATGGCCGATCCCGCGGCGTTCGCCGATGCGTTCGCCCGCGCCTGGTTCAAGCTGACGCACCGCGACATGGGCCCGCGCGCCCGCTACCTGGGCAAGCTGGTGCCCAAGGAAGAACTGATCTGGCAGGACCCGATCCCCGCGGTCGATCATCCGCTGGTCGACGACAAGGACGTCGCGGCGCTCAAGGCCAAGGTGCTGGCCGCGGGGCTGAGCACGTCCGAGCTGGTGAGCGCGGCGTGGGCCTCGGCATCGACCTTCCGCGGCGGCGACAAGCGCGGCGGCGCCAACGGCGCGCGCATCCGCCTCGCGCCGCAGAAGGACTGGGAAGTTAACCAGCCGGCGCAGCTCGCCAAGGTGCTCGAGTCGCTCGAACGCATCCAGCGCGACTTCAACGGCGAGCAGAAGGACGGCAAGAAGATCTCGCTGGCCGACCTGATCGTGCTGGGGGGCAACGCCGCGATCGAGGACGCCGCCAGGAAGGCCGGCACGACGGTGACCGTGCCGTTCGCGCCCGGCCGCGCGGACGCCTCGCAGGCGCAGACCGACGTTCCCTCGTTCGCGCCGCTGGAGCCGCGCGCCGACGGCTTCCGCAACTACGCCGCGCCCGGCCACGAGGGCCACATCGCGGCGCTGCTGGTCGACAAGGCGCAGTTGCTGACGCTCACCGCACCCGAGATGACGGCACTGATCGGCGGCCTGCGCGTGCTCGACACCAACGTCGGCCACACGCCGCACGGCGTCTTCACGAAGCGCCCCGGCACGCTGTCGAACGACTTCTTCGTCAACCTGCTGGATATGCGCACCCGCTGGCAGAAGTCCGCCACCGAGGGCGTGCTCGAAGGCCTGGATCGCACGACCGGCGCGAGAAAGTGGACGGGCACCGTCGCCGACCTCGTGTTCGGCTCGAACTCGCAACTGCGCGCGATCGCCGAGGTCTACGGCGCGAGTGACGGCCAGGACAAGCTCGTGCGCGACTTCGTCGCCGCGTGGGCCAAGGTGATGAACCTCGACCGCTACGACCTGAAGATCCAGCGCGACGTGCTGGCTTGAGCGGGCGGCATCGCGGCGTTCGATGCGAACGGCGGGTTACGCCTCCGGCTAACCCGCCTTACTGGCTGCGCGGGGGAGTCCCACGGCGAGCGAGGGCCAGCGCGCTTCTGTTCCACTCGGCGCTCCATGCCGAACCCCTCGCGCTCCACGCTGCTCGCCGCCTGCCTCGCCATCGTCTACGTCGTCTGGGGCTCCACCTATCTGGCGATCCACTTCGTCGTCGACGGCATCCCGCCGCTGGCGTCGTCGGCGATCCGCAACCTGTGCGCCGGGCCGATCCTGCTCGCGTTCCTGAAGTGGCGCGGCGTCGCGTGGCCCACGCGGCGGCAGTGGCGCAACGGCGCGCTGATCGGCTTCATGATGATGGGGCTGGGCAACGGCTTCGTCTGCCTGGGCGAGACCAAGGTGCCGTCGGGCCTCGCGTCGCTGGTGGTCGCCGGCGTGCCGCTGTTCGCGATGCTGTTCGCCTGGGGCCTGTTCGGCGCGCGGCCGCGGCTGCTCGAATGGCTGGGCGTCGGCCTGGGCCTGGTGGGCATGGCGCTGCTGAACCTCGACCTGCATGCCGCCGCGAACCCCGGCGCGATCGCCGTGCTGTTCATCGCCGCGGCCGCGTGGGCCTGCGCCACCGTGCTGCAGCCGCGGTTGGACCTGCCCAAGGGCCCGATGTCGGCCGCCGTGCAGATGCTGGGCGGCGGCCTGAGCCTGGTCGTGATGGCGACGCTGCACGGCGAGCGCTTCGATCCGGCCACGGTGCCGGTCTCGTCGTGGCTGGCGCTGGCCTACCTCGTCGTGTTCGGCTCGCTGGTGGCCTACACCGCGTTCGTCTATGTCATCGGCCACTCGCGCCCTGCGCTCGCCACCAGCTACGCCTACGTCAACCCGGTGGTGGCCGTGGGCCTGGGCGCGCTGTTCGTCGGCGAGACGATCAGCGCGCCGATCCTGGCCGGCATGGCGGTGATCCTGACGGGCGTCGGGCTGGTGATGGCGGGCGCGCGGCGGCGCGCCTGATCACTTGCCCGTGAGCTTCCTGCGCACGTCCACGCCCACGCCCTTGTTGACGAACTGCGTGGTCGCGACCTTGGACAGGTCGACGTCGCCTGCCTTGTACAGGCCGGCGCGCACCATCTTGTCGTAGAAGTCCTTGATGACCTCGGGCTTCATCGCGCCGATGCCCAGCGTCTGCGCGTCGCCGGAGTCGACGATGCCCATCTGCTTCATCAGGTCGATGCTCTGCGCGATCAGGCTGTCGCTCATCTCGGGGTTGTCGGCCTTGATCAGCGCGTCGGCGGCCTTGCGGTCGCCGTACAGGTAGTTGTTCCAGCCGATGATGGACGCCTCGACGAAGCGCTTGACGAGGTCGGGCTTGTTCTTGACGGTCTCGGTGCGCGCCTCGATGGTGGTGGAGTACGTGCTGTAGCCGTGGTCGGCCAGCAGGAACACCGCGGGCTTGAAGCCCCCTTCCTTGGCGATGGTGATCGGCTCCTCGACCGCGTAGCCCTGCTGCAGGCTCTTCTTGTCGGCCAGGAACGGGCCGACGTTGTAGTTGTACGGGCGCAGCGACTCGTCCTTGAAGCCGTAGTCGGCCTTGAGCCACTGCCACCACGAGAACTGCGCGTCCTTGGCGATGTAGGCGACCGGCGCCTTGGCCAGGTCCTCGAACTTCGTGTAGCCGCCGTCCGGGTGCGCCATCAGCGCCTGCGGATCCTTCTGGAACATCGCGGCCACGGCGATGACGGGCACGCCGTTCTTGACGTTGTCGAAGCTGTGCAGCAGGTTGCCCGTCATCAGGAAGTCGATGCGGCCGGCGGGCAGCAGCGGGCGGTTGTTGACCTGCGGGCCGCCCTGGCGGATCTCGACATCCAGGCCGTAGCGCTTGTACGTGCCGTCGGCCACGGCCTGGTAGAAGCCGCCGTGCGCGGCCTGGGCCTTCCAGTTGGTGGCGAAGACGACCTTGTCCAGGGCGTGCGCGGCCACGCTGGCGGCCAGCAGCGCGGCAGCGACGGCGAATCGGGTGAGGCGAGGGGGCATGAACGGCTCCGGGGCTGAGGCGACGCGGGCGATCATACGGGCGCCTGTCGAGCGCGGGAAGACAAGGCCCCGCACGCGGCAGCAGGCGGCCCGGTCGCCGACAATACGGGCATGACCCTCACGGACAGCCCGGACACCCGCCTCACCACGTTGGCCAACGGCGTGCGCGTCGTCACGATCCACATGCCCTGGCTCGCCAGCGCCAGCGCCAGCGTGTTCGTGCGCACCGGCTCGGGCCACGAGGGCGCGCGCGACAACGGCATCAGCCACGTCGTCGAGCACATGGCGTTCAAGGGCACCACCACGCGCGACGCCGCGCGCATCAACATCGACGCCGAGCGCCTGGGCGCCGAGGTCAACGCGCACACCGACAAGGACCACACCGCCTACCACCTGAGCGGCATGGCGCGCGACGCCGCCGAGTTCGTGCGCATGCTGGGCGACATCGTGCGCCAGCCCACGTTCCCCGCGATCGAACTGGAGCGCGAGCGCCAGGTGATCCTGCAGGAGTTCATCGAGGACGAGGAAGACCCGATGTCGACCGCGTTCCGCCAGTTCGACAAGCTCTGCTACGGCGCGCACCCGATGGCGCAGGCGGTGATCGGCACGCGCCGCAACATCGAGCGCTTCACGCGCGAGGAGCTGCTGGCCTACGTCGAGCGCCAGTACAGCGGCGCCAACGTGGTGGTGGGCGTGGCCGGCAACGTCGACCACGACGCCATCGTGCGGGAAGCGCAGGCCGCGTTCGGCGACATGCCCGCCGGCGCGCCGCACGCGATGGACGCGCCCGCGTGGCTGGGTGGCGTCAAGGCCAACCGGCTCGCCGGCTGCAGCCAGAGCCACGTGGTGCTCGGCTACCCGATCGCCTCGATGAAGGACGACCAGCCCGCCGCGAGCGTCGCGGCCGCGCTGTTCGGCGAGGGCATGAGCTCGCCCCTGATGGCCGAGATCCGCGAGCGCCGCGGCCTCGTCTACTACGCCGCGTGCTCGGCCGACATCATGGAGGCCTGCGGCCAGTTCGTGATCGAGGCGTCCACCACGCCGGACAAGGTCGACGAGCTGCTGCGCGAGACACACCGCCTCCTGCAGGAGCACGCCGCGTCGGTGGGCGCCATCGACCTCGAGCGCGCCCGCAACCAGATCGCCGTGCGCCGCCTGCGCGCGCAGGAGCGCCCGGTGCGCCGCGTCGAGGACGCCGCGCTGGACCTGTTCGTGCACGGCCGCGTGCGCTCGCCCGAGGAGCTGCGTGCCCGCGTGGAGGCGGTCACGGCCGACCAGGTGCGCGAGGCCTTCGCGCGCATGCTCGCCGCGCCGCCCGTGCTGGCGCTGGCCGGCAAGCTGGGCACGCTCACCGGCGAACGCCTGCGCGAGCTGGTGGCCGCGCCGGCCCCGCGCGCGCGGGCGCTGGCGAGCGCGCGCCGCGCGAGCGCCGTGCACTGAGGCCGCTGAGGCCGCCGGCTTGTGGTGCGACGGCAGCCACGTCGCGGCCGGCTTCGCGGCGACCGGCGAGCCGCCCACCGGCGCGGTTCTGCGACCTGTCGCACGTGGCGGCGAGCTTCGTGGCCGTGGGGCAGTGAAGAGATCGACCGCCCCACGCGCGCGGGGCAGCGCGTCACGCGGGTGCGCGGGCGAGCGCGGCGGCGAAGTTGCTCGACTCGCCGATGACGGCTTCGCCGATGAAGCGCATCGTGGCCAGCGCCCGCGCGCCGGCCTCCGCGCGGCCCCCGCCGCAGGCGTCCGCCAGCACGATGGGCACGAGGCCCAGGTCGGTGGCGTGGCGCACGGTCGGCTCGATGCCGATCTCGAGCGCGATGCCGACGATGGCCACCCCCACCAGGCCGCAGTCGCGCCACGCGGTGGCCAACGGCGTGCCCTCGAATGCGGACATCGAGAGCTTGTCGACCACCAGCTCGTCGGCGCGCGGCGCGAGCTCGGGCACGATCTCTGCGGCCGGCGCGCCGCGCGTGAACCAGGACTGCACCGCATCGGGCGAGCTCGCGCGCTGCCAGGCCATCGCGGTGCGCAGCTGCGTCGCGCCCAGCCAGGGCCGCGGCGCGGACTGGTGGCGCGAGAACGCCACGCGCATGCCGGCGCGGCGCGCGGCCTCCAGCACGACGCGGCAGCGCTCGATCACTGCGGCCGACTGCGCCACCTGGCGACACACGCCCGCTTGCATGTCGTACACGAGCAGGCCCGTGCGGCGCGGGTCGCACCAGTCCTCGAAGCGCGCGGGCAGGAGCGACGGCGCGTTCAATGCCGGCCCGTCCGGTCGAAGGGCTCGGCGACGTCGACCGCCGGGTCGAACAGGAACTCGAGCGGCAGCGGCGCACCGCAACCGATCAGCTGCCACTCGATGAGGCCGGCGCGCGTCAGGGGGAAGTCGTCGATGTGGCGCCGCGCCTCGGCAAGGTCGCTACATTCGAAGACGATGACGACGCCGCCGACGTCGGTGCGCGCGAAGTTCTCGCGCACGATGCCCGCCTTCCACAGGCGCCACACGTTGGCCACCTCGTCGCGCAGGTAGGGCCGCAGGTCGTCCAGCGTGACGCCGGGCTTGAAGTTGTCGAACGCAATGATCTTCATGGGGAACTCGATGAAAAGGGACGCGATCAGGCTACCGGCCGCCTCGGCGACGATCAACGCACCGGATGGTTCGTGCGACCGGCGCGGAGCCGCGCGATGAAGCGCCTCGCCCGCACGTTCGGCTGCCCCACCGAGCTCGCGCTGGAGCTGCTGGGCGGCAAGTGGAAGACGGTGATCCTGGCGCGGCTGAAGGAGGGGCCGCTGCGCTACGGCGAGCTGCGGCGCCGCATCCCGCGGCTGAGCGACAAGATGCTGACGCAGTGCCTGCAGGGCCTGCAGGATCGCGGCCTCGTCGCGCGCGACGCCGCCGCCGATGCCGCCGCGCGCTATCGCCTCACGCCGGCCGGCCGCTCGCTGCGGCCGCTGCTGCAGCAGCTGTACGACTGGGGCGACGCGCAGGTCGACCGGCTGGGCGTGACGATCGTCGACCGGGCGGAGGACGCCGTCGACGCGTGAGCCCGCGTCGGCTCAGCGCACCGTCGCGCCGACGGCCTCGAGCTGTCGGGGGCTGCGGTCGATCGAGGGGCCCGCGCTGCGGGCGGCCCAGTCCTTCTGTTGCGCGGGCGAGCGACGGGCGACGGCGTCGGGCACGCTGCCCGTCCAGGCGCTGCAGTCCCCGGGCCTCATGCCAGCGTCCAGCCAGGCGTCGACCACCGCCCACGAATCGGTGCGGCCGGGCGACGCGTCGCCCGGGCCATCGGTCGCGTGGCGCAGCACCTCGCAGTCCGGGTGATGGCGATGGTCGACATCGGATCGCGACGGCGCCCAGCCGCGCACCGCCCGCAGCAGCTCGGGCCACCAGCCGACCTTGCCCGCGAACGTGGCCAGGTGCGTGCCGGGCGCCATCACGCGGGCGATGTCGGCGTCGTCCATGCGCGCGAGCAGCGCCCGCGCGTCCGCCGGCGACAGGGCCGTGAGGAAGGAACCGTCGGTGTAGTGGACGGCCTTGCCCGCGTCCTGCGCCGCGGCGCGGATCCGCGGCTCGAGCGCGGCCGTCGCGCCGAAGTCGTAGGGCTGGTGGATGTAGGGATCGGCGTCGATGACCGGGTGGCGCTGCGCCGCCGGCACCCCCTGGCCGGCCAGCGAGGGCGTGGCCGCGATCAGGCGCAGCACCACCGCCATGCGGCGGTCGCGCACGTCGGGGCTCGCGTGGTCGTCGCGTCCGATCGCGGCGGCCGCGTAGAACAGCGGCGTCATGCCGTCGCGGTCGGCCACGGCGGGATCCGCGCCTTGCGCGAGCAGGAACTCGACCACCGGGCCGTTGGCCGCGGCCGCGGCGGCATGCAGCGCGGAGCGCCCGTCCGTGCCGACCGCCGACGGCGACAGGCCCAGGGCGACGAGTCGCGCGATCGTGGCGACGTCCGCCTCACCGGGTGTGGCGCGATGATCCAGCCACAGGGCCAGCGGCGTCGCGGGCGACGTGCCGTCCATCGGTAATCCGTGCTGCTGGAGCCATCGCAGGCAGTCGATGCAGCGGGCGGCCGCGGCGGTCTGCACCGGATCGGCCGCGGCGGCCGCCGGCCTCGGCTTGGCGCCGTGGGCCAGCAGCCATTCGGCGGCCGGCAGCCCCGCGGGCGTGCGCACGGCCTGCTGCAGCGGCGTCTGCGCCGCCGCCGCGGGGAGGGCGTCCGTGGCGGTGACCGGGCGGTCGATGTCCTCGCCGAGGGCCACGAGCGTCTCGACGGTGTCGACGTGGCCGTGGAACGCGGCGCAGCCGAGCGCCGCGTTCTGCGGACTCCCGTTGCCGACGACGCCGACCCAGGACAGCACGCGCAGCGTCTTCGTGCGGCCGAGGCAGGCCATGTCCGTGCGCGCCTGCAGGCGGACGCCGAGGTCCATCCAGTCGCCGTGCCGGTCGATGGCCTCGCGGAACTGCGGCCCCAGGAACCAGGGAACGATGGCGTCGTGCGCGAAATACAGGGCACCGGCGACCAGCACGGCCACGAACGCGCCCTGGCGCCGCGCCAGCGTGCGTGCCGCCTTGACCTGCTCGGGCGAGGGCGGTCGCCGCGCGGGCCTTGGCGCAGGCGGAGGCGGCGGTCGCCGGGTGCGGGCGGGCACCGCGCGCGCGACCAGCACGTCGGCCCAAGCGCGCCGAGTCGCGGCCACGGCGTCCTTCGTCTCGGCGGCCCTGGGCGGCTCGGCAGGTTGCCCGGCTGCAGCGGCTTCGGATTCGGCCTCAGGCTCGGCCGCCGTGCCCGGAGGCCGGACGTCGCCCGGCGCCAGGGCCATCGCCGCGAACCACGTCAGCGCGCTCGTGCAGAAGATGCCCACCGCCACGAAGGCCGCGCAGGCGATCACGCCGCGCAGCAACACGACCGAGACGAGCAGCCGCAGGTCGGCGCCCATGATCGCCGCGAAGAACGCCGCGGCGGCGCCGAGTCCGGTGAGGGCGCCGGCCAGCCATTGCAGCAGGGCGAGCACGAGGATCCAGGCGAGCGCGACGATCGCCCAGAAGCCGCGCCGCGCGGCCAGGGCGCGGTCGATCTGCGCGACGGCGAACCACGGCGCGAGCACGCTGCGCACGATGGCGCCGGGCGCGGCGGCAGCGATCGCGAGCAGGGCGACCAGCGACACGATGCCGCTGTCGGCGACGTTCAGCCAGTCCAGCAGCGGCGGCAGGATCGTGTCGCACAGGATCAGCGGCAGCCACCAGGCGCGATAGGTGCCGGTCGACGGCAGGGGGCGGGCCGCCATGGACATCGCGCCGGGGGCAGCCTCGACGGCGCGGCGCGCGATGGTCGCGCTGGCGCGGCGCATGAACAGCGGCGTCAGCCACACCGCGGCCACGAAGGTCGGGAGCGAGCGCAGGGGAAGGGGCAGCATCGCCGCGAACCACGTGCCGACCAGCCCCAGCGCGAGCACGCCGATCAGCCGCGCGAGCACGGCCAGCGAGAACACGGCGCGCATCAGTTCCAGCCACAGCCGGCCGTCGAACAGGCCGCGCGCCCCCGCCCACAGCACTCCCCGGGTTCCGTTCATCGTTGTCGTTCCCTGTTGGAACGTCACTATAGGAGCGCGCGTCGCCGTCGCCGCGTGAGGATGTCACGCCGGCGCCGGCTCGATGTCAGGCGACGCGCTCGCTCTCGTGCCAGCGCTGCAGCAGCAGGCGGCTCAGCGCACCGGTGGCCAGGTACAGCGCGACGCCGGTCGCGGCCACCAGCGCGAGCGCGGCGAACATCTTCGGGATCTCGGTGCGGAACGCGGACTCCAGGATGCGCGATGCCAGGCCCGTGTCGCGGCCCGCGGCGCCGGCCGCGAACTCGCCGCCCACCTCGCCGATCAGCGACAGCCCGCCCGCGATGCGCACGCCCGTCATGAACGACGGCAGCGCCGCGGGCACCAGCAGGTGGCGCAGCGTCTGCCGGCGCGTGGCGCGCTGCAGCGTGAACAGGTCGCGCAGGTTGGCGTCGACGCTGCGCAGACCCGTCAGCGTGTTGGCGAGGATGGGGAAGAACGCGACCAGCCAGGCGCAGACGACCACCGTGGCGAGCGGGCTGTCGGTCAGGATCATGATCAGCGGCGCGATCGCCACGATGGGCGTGACCTGCAGCACCACCGCGAACGGCGCCAGCGCGCGCTCGGCCGTGCGCGACAGCGCGAACAGCGCCGCGATCAGCACGCCACCGGCCATCGCCAGCGCCAGCGCGATCAGCGTGATGCGCACGGTGAACCACCAGCTCGCGGCCAGCGAGCCGAAGTTCCCGGCCAGCGTCGTGGCGATCAGCGACGGCGCAGGCAGCAGGTACGCGGGGATGTGCAGCGCGCGCACCGCGCCTTCCCACGCGAGCAGGAACACCGCCACCGCGAGCGCGGGCACGCCCCCGCGCGCGAACGCGCCGGCGCGCGTCACGCGCCCGCCCCCGCGACGCTCGCGCGCTGCAGCGCGTCGGACACGCGCGCGCACAGCGCCGCGAAGTGCGGCGTCGCGCGGAACGACGCATCGCGCGGATACGGCGCGTCGATCGCGATTTCCTCGGTGACGCGGCCCGGACGCGCCATCACCAGCACGCGCTCGCTGAGGAACACCGCCTCGTAGACGCTGTGCGTGACGAAGACGGCCGTGGCCGGCGCGCTGCCGTCCTGCGGCTTGCACAGCGCCAGCAGCGTCTGGTTCAGGGCGAAGCGCGTGATCTCGTCGAGTGCGCCGAAGGGCTCGTCCAGCAGCCACAGCCGCGGCTGCGTCACCAGCGCGCGGGCCAGCGAGGCGCGCATGCGCATGCCGCCCGAGAGTTCGCGCGGCACGGCGTCGGCGGAATCGGCCAGGCCCACCGCGCGCAGCGCCGCGTCGACGCGCCCGCGCATCGCGGCCGTGCGTTCGCCGCGCAGCATCAGCGGCAGTTCGACGTTGCGGCGCACGCTGGCCCACGGCATCAGCGCCGCGTCCTGGAACACGTAGCCGGGGATCGCGTCGGGCGGCAGGGTGCGCGCGATCGTGCCCGCGCTCGGGGCGTCCAGGCCGCTGAGCAGGCGCAGCACGGTGCTCTTGCCGCAGCCCGAGGCGCCCAGCAGGCTGACGAATTCGCCGGGGGCGATCGTCAGGCTGACGTCGGCCAGCGCGAGCCGGCCGCCGGGGAACGCGCGCCGGACGTGGGTGAGGGAAAGCGCGGAGGCGGGATCGGCGGCGAGGGTCACCGCGCGACTTTAACCGCCGGCTTCACTCGATCTCGATCGCCTGCATGCGGTCGTAGCGCCCGACCTTGACGCGCCCCGCATCGAAGTCGACCTCGATGTTGCCGCACCCGCAGGCCGCCTCGCGCGGCGGCATCGAGGCGATGCGGTCGCCGCAGTCGTCGCACGAATAGACGATGCGCGACCCCGCCGGGATGCCGCGCGCGGGATCGAAGTCGAGGATGCGGCCCTTGCTCACGCCGCCTTCGCCTCGCGGACGCCGGTGCGCCACGCGTCGAGCTGCTGCGTCCACTTCGCGCGCACCTTGTCGAGGTTGCGTTCCTTCACGTGGCCGTAGCCGCGGATCTCGTCGGGCAGCTTGGCCAGCGCCACGGCGTCGTCCAGGCGTCCGGCCGACAGCGAGCCCAGCAGCTCGTCGACCAGCGCCTGGTACTCGCCGATCAGCGCGCGCTCCGTCCTGCGCTCCGCGGTGTAGCCGAACACGTCGAACGCCGTGCCGCGCAGGCCCTTGAACTTCGCGAGCACGCCGAATGCGCGCTGCATCCAGCCGCCGTAGGTCTTCTTGACCAGGTGGCCCTTGTCGTTCCTGGCGGCCAGCAGCGGCGGCGCGAGGTGGTACTTGAGCTTGAAGCCGTCCTCGAACTGGTCGGACAGCTTGGCGAGGAAGGTCGCGTCGGTGTGCAGGCGCGCGACCTCGTACTCGTCCTTGTAGGCCATCAGCTTGAACAGGTTGCGTGCCACGGCCTCGGCCAGGCGCGTGCCGCCCAGCGGCGCTTCCGCGGCCTTGACGCGGTCGACGAGCGCGGCGTACTGCGCGGCGTAGTCGGCGTCCTGGTAGCCGGCGAGGAAGTCGACGCGCTTCTGGACCACCTCGGCCAGCGACGGCTTCTTCACGAACTCGATCACCTGCGCCGCGGCGAACTGCGCCTGCACCGACTTCAGGTCGTGCGCGCAGCGGCGGCCCCATTCGAACGCCTGCTTGTTCTTCTCGACCTGCACGCCGTTCAGCTCGATCGAGCGCATCAGCGCCGCGTGGCTCACGGGCACGCGGCCCTGCTGCCAGGCGTAGCCCAGCATCAGCGGGTTGGTGAAGATCGAGTCGCCCAGCAGCTTGGTGGCGACAGTGTCGGCGTCGAACGCGCCGAGCAGGTCCTTGCCGACCGCCGCCTCGATCGCGTCCTCGCACTTGCCGCCCGGGAACTGCCAGTCGGGATCGCTCACGAAGCTGGCGGTGGGCGAGCGGTGCGTGTTCAGCGCGACGTAGGTGCGGCCCTCGCGCATCACGCCCAGCGTCACCGGGTTGGCGGCGACGATCGCCTCGCAGCCGATCACGAGGTCGGCCTTGGCGGCGTCGACCTTCGTCGTGAGGATCGCGTCCTGCGTGTCGGCGATCTGGATGTGGCTCCACGTCGCGCCGCCCTTCTGCGCGAGGCCGGCCGCGTCCTGTGTGACCACGCCCTTGCCCTCGAGGTGCGCCGCCATGCCCAGCAGCTGGCCGATGGTGATGACGCCGGTGCCGCCGATGCCGGCCACGACGATGCCCCAGGCCGACGCGGCGCCTGGCAGCGTGGGCATCGGGATCTCGGGCAGCGCCGGCGCGTCCTTGGCCTTGGCCGTCCTGGGCTTCTTGAGCGTGCCTTCCACCGACACGAAGCTCGGGCAGAAGCCGTTGACGCACGAGAAGTCCTGGTTGCAGGTGTTCTGGTTGATGCGGCGCTTGCGGCCGAATTCGGTCTCCAGCGGCTCGACCGACAGGCAGTTGCTCTGCACCGAGCAGTCGCCGCAGCCTTCGCACACCGCCTCGTTGATGACAACGCGGCGCGGGTTGGCGGCCATCGTGCCGCGCTTGCGGCGGCGGCGCTTCTCGGTGGCGCAGGTCTGGTCGTAGAGGATGACCGTGACGCCGGGCACTTCACGCAGCTCGCGCTGGATCGTGTCGAGCTCGTCGCGGTGGTGCACGGTGGTGCCTTGCGCCAGGCGCACGCCGGAGTTGTAGCGCTCGGGCTCGTCACTGACGACCACGATGCGCTTGACGCCCTCGGCCTCGAGTTCGCGCGTGGTCGACGCCACGTCGATCTGGCCGTCCACCGGCTGGCCGCCCGTCATCGCGACGGCGCCGTTGAACAGGATCTTGTAGGTGATGTTGACGTTGGACGACAGCGACTGCCGGATCGCCAGCAGGCCCGAGTGGTAGTACGTGCCGTCGCCGAGGTTGGCGAAGATGTGCTTCTCGGTGGTGAACGGCGCCTGGCCGACCCAGGGCACGCCTTCCCCGCCCATCTGCGTGAAGGTGGACGTCGAGCGGTCCATCCAGTTGACCATGTAGTGGCAGCCGATGCCCGCCACCGCGCGCGAGCCCTCGGGCACCTTGGTCGAGGTGTTGTGCGGGCAGCCCGAGCAGAACCAGGGCGTGCGATCGCCCACGCCGGTCGACGCGCCGGCCTTGAGCGCGGCCAGCGCGCGGTCCTTGGCCTCGATGACGGCGATGCGCTCGTCCATGCGGCGCGCGATGTCGGCCGGCACGCCCAGCTTCTTCAGGCGCTTGGCGACGGCCTTGGCGACGATGGCCGGCGTGAGGTCGGCCTTGGGGCGCAGCAGCCAGTTCGCGCCCGGGTTCGGGTTGCTCCACTCGCCGCCGGACAGGTCGCCTTCCTGCTCGTCGAACTTGCCCAGCACCGTGGGCCTCACGTCGTTGCGCCAGTTGTACAGCTGCTCCTTGAGCTGGTACTCGATCATCTGGCGCTTCTCCTCGACGACCAGGATCTCCTTGAGGCCCTGGGCGAAGTCGCGCGTGATCGTGGCCTCCAGCGGCCACACGACGTTGACCTTGTGGATGCGGATGCCCAGCGAGCGGCAGGTGTCGTCGTCCAGGCCCAGGTCGGCAAGCGCCTGGCGCAGGTCGTTGAAGGCCTTGCCGCTGGCGATCAGGCCGAAGCGGTCGTCGGGCGTGGCCACGACGTTGTGGTTCAGCTTGTTGGCGCGCACGTAGGCGAGCGCGGCGTACCACTTGAAGTCCATCAGCCGCGCTTCCTGCTCCAGCGGCGGGTCGGGCCAACGGATGTGCAGGCCGCCCGGCGGCATCACGAAGTCTTCGGGCAGCACGATGTCGACGCGGTGCGGGTCGACGTCGACCGTGGCCGACGATTCCACGACTTCCTGGATCGTCTTCATCGACGTCCACACGCCCGAGAAGCGGCTCATCGCGAACGCGTGCAGGCCCATGTCCAGGATGTCCTGCACCGACGACGGGAAGAACACCGGGATGCCGCAGGCCTTGAAGATGTGGTCGCTCTGGTGGGCGGCGGTGGAGCTCTTGGAGACGTGGTCGTCGCCGGCGATGGCGATCACGCCGCCGTGCGCCGAGGTGCCCGCCATGTTGGCGTGCTTGAACACGTCGGCCGTGCGGTCGACGCCCGGGCCCTTGCCGTACCAGAGGCCGAACACGCCGTCGAACTTGCTCGTCTGCGGGTAGAGCGCGAGCTGCTGCGTGCCCCACACGGCGGTGGCGCCGAGTTCCTCGTTGACGCCCGGCTGGAACACGACGTTCTGCGCCGCCAGGTGCTTCTTGGCGGCCCACAGCGCCTGGTCGTAGCCGCCCAGCGGGGAGCCGCGGTAGCCGCTGATGAAGCCCGCGGTGTTCAGGCCGGCGAGCGCGTCGCGCGTGCGCTGGAGCATCGGCAGGCGCACCAGGGCCTGCACGCCGCTCATGAACGCGCGGCCGGTGTCCAGGGCGTATTTGTCGTCCAGCGTCACCGTCTCGAGGGCTTTGCGGATGCTGTCGGGCAAGGGAGCGTTCATGGTCGCGTCTCCTGGGGAGGTCAGGACGTCAGGGATGAGGCGGATGCGCGTTGCCGCGGGCGCGGGCAGCGTTCCGGTGCGGCTCGTGACCGTGTGGAACGGTGGCAACGAATCACAGTCAGTGTAGGGAAAAGCCGTTGAGATGTGCTTGCTTTATGCTTGTGCTGGAACGGGGTTCGGGAAACAATATTGCCCAATAGTTGGCATTGGAGAACCAGTCTTGCCAAGAAGCGACAAGCCAGGCAAAACGAACGCCCGTGCGGCGCGGGCCGCCACCGCGCCGGCGCCTGCCCCCTCGCTCGCCCAGGTTCGCGAGCCCGAGGAGCGCGGCGCGCGCGACGCCGGCGGCCTCGACCGCTACGACATCGCGCTGCTGGGCGAGCTGCAGCGCGACGCGCGCCAGTCCAACGCCGACCTGGCCGCGCGCATCGGGCTGTCGCCCGCACCCACCTGGCGCCGCGTGCGCCGGCTCGAGGAGCTGGGCGTCATCACCGGCTACCGCGCCGAGATCGACCGCCGCAAGATCGGGCTGGGCGTGCTCGCCTTCGTTCGCGTGGACACCGACCGCGACAACCTGGCCGCCACCAAGGCGCTGGAGGACGCGATCCGCGGGTTGCCCGAGGTCATCTCGTGCCACTACATCAGCGGCGCCGGCACCTTCGAGCTGCAGGTGCTGGTGACCGACCTCGATGCCTACGCACGTTGGACCATGGACACGCTGTTTCGCCTGCCCAACGTGAAGGACCTGCACACCAGCTTCTCGCTGGGCGAGATCAAGGCCGGCGCGGCGCTGCCGCTGGGGCATCTCGGAGGCGCGCGATGATGGCGCGGAGAAGCGGGGCCACGGACGGGTTATTCCCGTGCACGGCACTTTCGTTTGCGGAGAGCATCAAAAATGTCGTGATCGACACTGGCAGGGACGACTTCGAACGGGCACCGCAGCCCGTCGATTCAACGAGATGGACACGCATTGAACCGACGTGACGTCATCGCTCGAATGGGCACGGTCCTGGCGGGGCTCGCGGGCGCGTCCGCGCGCGCGGCCGACGCGCCCGACGCGCTGCTGACCGCCGAGGAGCAGGCCTGGGTCGCCAAGCACCCGGTGGTGCTGTTCGCGCCGGAGCGCGACTTCCCGCCCTTCAGCTTCGTTGACAGCCAGGGGCAGCACCGCGGGCTGTCGGCCGACGTGCTCGATCTCGTGCAGGCGCACACCGGCCTGAAGTTCCAGGCCGTGGCCGCGGCCGAACGCGCGGGCAACCTCGATCGCCTGAAGCGGCGCGACATCGACCTGCTCACCTCGCTGCGCCCCACCGCCGACCGCGAGCAGTTCATCGCGTTCACCAGCGCCTACGTCAGCTCGCCGGCCGTGGTGCTGCGCCGGCGCGGCGACCACCGCTCCGGCGACCTCGCGAAGATGGCTGGCGAGCGCGCGGCCGTCGATCGCAATTCGGCCGCCGAGGATTTCCTGCGCCGCACATACCCCGACGTGGTGGCGGTGGAGGTGGAGACCGCGGCCCAGGGCCTGCGCGAACTGGCGTTCAGCGAGGTCGACGCCTGCGTCGTCAACCTGGCCACGGCGTCGTACCTGATCGAGCGCGACCGCATCGGCGGCCTGCGCGTGGCCGGCGAGACGGGCTATTTCTCCACGCTCACGCTGGGCTACCGCAAGGACTGGCCGATGCTGGGCCGCGTGCTGGAGAAGGGTCTGGCGCAGATCAGCGAGGCCGAGCGCGCGCAGATGATCGCGCGCTGGATCCCGCTGTCGGACATCGCCTGGTGGCAGCGCCCCGAGGTGCAGCGCGTGCTGGGCGCGGCCTCGATCGGCACCGGCCTGCTGATGGGCGGCCTGCTGCTGTGGAACCGCGCGCTGCGGCGCGCGGTGGCGCAGCGCACCGACGCGCTGCAGAAGGAGCTCGCCGAGCGCCAGCGCCTGGAGATGCGGCTGCGCACGCTCGCCGAGCACGACCCGCTCACCGGCCTGATGAACCGCGCCGCGCTCACCGAGGCGCTGCGGCGCTCGCTGGCGCTGGCGGCGCGGCAGAAGTGGTCGGTGGCCGTCGTCTTCATCGACCTGGACAAGTTCAAGGCCGTCAACGATTCCATGGGCCACGCCGCCGGCGACGAGCTGCTGCGTCAGATCGCCTCGCGCCTGCAGGGCTGCCTGCGCGAGAGCGACCTGCTCGGGCGCCTGGGCGGCGACGAGTTCATCGTCGTGGCCGAGGCGCTGCACGACGGCCCGCGCAACGCGATGGAGCTCGCCGACAAGCTGCTGATGCAGATGAAGCGCCCGTTCCTGGTGGAGGACCAGTCGCTCGCGATGGGCTTCTCGGCGGGCATCTCGCTGTTCCCCGGCGACGGCGACACGCCCGAGTCGCTGATCGCCAACGCCGACGCCGCGATGTACCAGGCCAAGCAGCAGGGGCGCTTCCGCGCCAGCCTCTACCAGGGCAGCGCGCCGGCGGCGGCCGGCGAGGAGACCGCATGAACCGCATTGCCCGCGCGGCCCTGGCCGCGATCGCACTGGCCGCCTGCGCGCCCGCGTTCGCCGCCGAGGCCGTGACCTCCGGCTTCCACGCCGCGCCGCCGGCCTCGGGCGCCGCGCCAGCGCCCGCGCGTCACGCGAGGGCGCGCGCGCCGGTGCCCGCGGCCAACTTCCTGGTCGAATGGCGCGTGCAGCCGTCCGACGCCCGCCCCGCGTCGCGCGGCGACGTCGTCATCACGTCGGGCGGCGCCGCGACGGGCACCAGCGGCTTCGGCCCCAACGCCGTCGTCGTCGGCACCGCCCGGCCCGCGGCCCCGCAGGCGCTGCGCGTGGCCAACGGCAAGGAGGGCTCGATCGTGTTCGACCGCTCGGAGACGCACACGGTCTACGACATGGCCTGGTCGGCCAACGCCAGCGCCAGCGCGAGCACCGACGGCGCGGCGCAGGTGGTGACGGGCGCGGCGTCCAGCGTCACGGCGATCGGCGGCTCGCGCTCGGAATCGCGCTCGCACGAGGCGCAGGTCGAGAGCCACGAGGTCGTCGTCCACCGCGTTGACGGCCTGCGCGTGACCCCGCGCTGGACGCGCGGCGACACGCTGGAACTCGACCTCGCGCTGACGCACGCGGCGCCGGCGTCGGTATCGCGCAACGCGACCGCAGGCGCGCGCGCCGGCCGCGACATTGACTTCCACTCGACCGTGCAGGCCAGCTTCGACGAGTGGCTGACCGTGGCCACCGTGGGCGACGGCGGGGACGAGCTGCAGATCCGCGTCACGTGGCGATGACATATTTGCCCGGAATTCGCGTCGCGGCGTGAGCAAAGTCACTGGTCGCCGTGCACGCGCCCGTCGCACCGTGACAAATCCCATTGACCAGCCGCCGCGCCTCGCGAATGATCGGCCCCATGCTGCAAGGCTGATTGTGAGAGGGAAGCCGGCGACCATGTTTCGCCGGCTCGCGGGGTAAAGAGCGTCGGCCCGGCTGGATTCGCATCCGGCCGGGCCCGATAGCCGAAACGCCGGTTGCCGGGCAGAAGAGAGAACAGGGCCGCGAAATCGCGGCCCTTTTCATTGGCGGCGCGCCCGGCTCAGGCGCGCGGCCAGAGCACCCACATGCGCAGCGGCTGCTTCATGCGCCCGGCCTGGGCCTCGGCGTCGTCGCCCCAGCCCCAGAAGTAGTCGGCGCGCACGGCGCCCACGATGGCGGTGCCGGTGTCCTGCGCCATCACCGCGCGCTGCAGCAGGCGCGACGACAGCGGCTCGGTGGTGTCCAGCCAGACGGCCGCGCCGTAGGGCACGGACGCGGGGTCGACTGCGATCGAGCGCCCCGGCGTCAGCGGCACGCCCTGGCCGCCGCGCGGGCCCACGCGCGCGTCGGGCAGGGGCTCCTCCTTGAGCCACACCACGCGCGGGTTGGCCCACAGCAGTTCCTGCAGGCGGCCCGGGTTGCGGCGCGCCCAGTCCTTGATCGTCGGCCACGACGCCTCGGTCAGCTTCAGCTCGCCCTGGTCGACGAGATATCGGCCCACCGACTTGTACGGCTGCTCGTTGTTGCCGGCGAATGCCAGGCGCACGACGCGGTCGCGGCCGTCGGGCTCGACGACGTGCAGCCGGCCCGAGCCCTGCACCTGCAGCATCAGCGCGTCAAGCGGGTCGGCCACCCAGGCGATCTCGCGGCCGCGCACGGACGCCTGCGCCTCGGGCAGGGTGTCCAGTTCCTGGCGCGTCCACGTCGGCTTGTGCGGGACGTAGCCCGGCGGCGGGCCCCACAGCGGCGTGCGGAACGGGCCGACCGGCTTGCGCCGCGCCTCGACCAGCGGCTCGAAGTAGCCGGTGGCCAGGCCCGTCGACTCGCCTTCGGCCGATTCCAGGCGGAAGACCTCGAGGCGCTGCTCGAGCCAGCGCCGCGCGTCGGCGTCGTCGCGCGGCGTGTAGCGCAGCGCCTCGGCGCACAGCGCGGCCCAGCGCGGGGCGGGGATCGCGCAGCCCTGGCGCAGCGCAGGCCACAGCTCCAGCGTGCGGTCGCCCTGCCAGCCGGGCAGCTCGGCGAACGCGGTGGGCACCCAGCGCGCGTGCGGGTGCTCGGGCTCTCCGGCCAGCGGGATCAGCGGCGGCAAAGGGCGCGCCGGCGTCGTCGTCCCGGGCAGCGGGGCGACGGCGCCCGGCGCGCGCGTCTCAGGCGGGGGGCCGCCGTACGGCGCGTGCACTGCGCAGCCGGCCAGCGTCCCTAGAATCGCCCCCAGGGCAACGACTGCGAAACGGGATCTCATGGGCTGGATGTTGTTCGAGGCGATGTTGGCGCTCGGGGTGATGCTGGCGGTGGTCTGGTGGACGTTCCGCGGGCGCGCGGAGCGCGACGAGGACGAGGCCGAAGACTCGGCCGACCGGTCTCAGTGAAGCGCTTGGGCGATCGCCAGCGGGAAAGGTTCCACGATCGCCTCGAACGGCTCGGCGCCGTCCGTCATGCACAGCAGCTCGCCGCGCATGCTGCCGCGCGGGGTCGTGATGCGCGTCCAGCTCGTGTACTCGAACTGCTCGCCCGGCTTGAGCAGCGGCTGCTGGCCGATCACGCCCAGGCCGCGCACCTCCTCCACCTGGCCACTGCCGTGGGTGATGACCCAGTGGCGGCCGATCACCTGGGCCGTCACCTCGCCGGTGTTGCGGATGGTGATCGTGTAGGCGAACGCGTAGATGTCGTCGGCGGCGGACGACTGCTCGTGCAGGAAACGCGTGACGACGCTGACGCTCAGTTCGGGACGTGGCATCGCGGCATTTTGATGCATAAGCCGCGCGCCGCCGCGGCGCGGCGTGCCTGGGCCGCTGGCAAACCCTAAAATCGCGCCTTTCGCCAGCCGTCGTCAGCCTGCCCCATGAAGCCCACCTACCGCATCGCCCCGTCCATCCTGTCCGCCGATTTCGCCAAGCTGGGCCAGGAGTTCACCGACGTGATCGCGGCCGGCGCCGACTGGATCCACTTCGACGTGATGGACAACCACTACGTCCCGAACCTGAGCTTCGGCCCGATGATCTGCGAGGCGCTGCGCAAGCACGCCGTCCAGGCCGACGGCGCGCGCGTGCCCATCGACGTGCACCTGATGGTCCAGCCGGTCGATGCGCTCGCCCAGGCCTTCGCCAAGGCCGGTGCCGACTACATCAGCTTCCACCCCGACGCCAGCACGCACGTCGACCGCACGCTGCAACTGATCAAGGGCGCGGGCTGCAAGGCCGGCCTCGTGTTCAACCCGGCCGCGCCGATCGACGTGCTCGAATGGGTGATCGACAAGGTCGACCTCGTGCTGGTGATGAGCGTGAACCCCGGCTTCGGCGGCCAGAGCTTCATCGACAGCGCGCTGCGCAAGATCGAGAAGCTGCGCAAGGTGATCGACGCCTCGGGCCGCGACATCCGCCTGGAGGTCGACGGCGGCATCAAGGCCGACAACATCCGCGCCGCCGCCGACGCCGGCGCCGACACCTTCGTCGCGGGCAGCGCGATCTTCGGCCAGAAGGACTACGCCAAGGCGATCGCCGACATGCGCGCCGCGCTGGCGGCCTGAGCGACCAAGGCTGCCGGCCGGGCCGGGCGGCGGCCTGGCGGATCCAGTCGGCCAGCTGCGCCGCGTCGAGGGCGTCGTGCGCGCGCAGGTCCTGGTAGCGCACGTCCGGCTGCTTCGACGGGCCGGGCGGCGGCGGCCGTCGCCCTCGGCGATCCGCGGGTTGCCGCCGGCGAGCCGCCCGGGCGTGGCAGCAGGCATGGGCGGCATCGTGGGGTGCCGTGGCGCCCTTGTCAGTGGGACGGCCCCCGCCGGCGTCCGCGCGAGTGGGCGCCCGCTCGCGTGACGCGCGGGGGCACCGTCGCCCGGGCGCGTGTAAGGTTTGCCGACCTTCGCGCGACCAAGCCGGATGAGGCCGGCTTGCCTGCTGACACCGTCGCCGCAATGCCCCCTGCTGACACCATGGTCGCGCGGCGGCACGGGCCTGCACGGCGCATCGTTTGCCCCTAGCATGGCCCCTCGGTCAAACGGCCGAGCCGACGTCCGTCGACGTCGGGCAACCCCACCAACCCGCGGCTCCCGTCGCACCCTCCCATGACGCCTTCGATCGATGCCTACCGCGAGGTCCGTGCCGCCACGCTGCGCCTGGTCGACGGCCTAGACGACGCCGACCTGACGCCGCAGTCCGCCGAGTTCGCGAGCCCCGGCAAGTGGCACCTCGCGCACACCACCTGGTTCTTCGAGCAGTTCGTGCTCGCGGCGTTCGGCACCGGCTACCGGCGCTTCGACGAGCGCTTCGGCTTCCTGTTCAACTCGTACTACAACGCGGTCGGCGCGCGCCACGAGCGGCCGCGCCGCGGCCTGCTGACGCGGCCCTCGCTGGCGCAGGTGCGTGCCTATCGCGAGCACGTCGACCACGCGATGGCCGACCTGCTGGGCACGCGCCTGCCCGCCGCGGCCGGCGACCTGGTCGAGCTGGGCCTGCACCACGAGCAGCAGCACCAGGAGCTGATCCTCACCGACATCCTGCACCTGTTCGCGCAGAACCCGCTGCGGCCGGCGGTGCGGGCGCAGGGCGAGGCGGCGCCGGCGGCGTCCGCGGCGCCGGCCGGCTGGATCGAGTTCGACGGCGGCAACGTCGAGACGGGCCATGCCGGCGCGGCGTTCGCTTTCGACAACGAGTCGCCGCGCCACGTCGTCGCGCTGCGGCCGTTTCGCCTCGCCACGCGGCCCGTCACGAACCGAGAGTGGCTCGCGTTCGTCGACGCCGGCGGCTACGCGGATCCGCGGCTGTGGTTGTCCGACGGCTGGGACGCCGTGCAGGCGCAGCGCTGGCAGGCGCCGCTGTACTGGGAGCTGGCCGACGACGGCCGCACGCGGCTGCAGATGACGCTGGCGGGCCTGCGCCCGCTCGCGCTCGACGCGCCGGTGGCGCACGTGAGCTTCTTCGAGGCCGACGCCTACGCGCGCTGGGCCGGCAAGCGCCTGCCCACCGAGTTCGAATGGGAGCGCGCGGCGCGCGACGTCGCCATCGAGGGCAACTTCGTCGAGTCGGGCGCCTGGGCGCCGCGGCCCGACGCGCAACCGGCCGCCGCCGGCCTGCGCCAGATGTTCGGCGACGTGTGGGAATGGACGGCCAGCCCGTACGTCGCCTATCCCGGCTTCCGCCCCGCGCCGGGTGCGGTGGGCGAATACAACGGCAAGTTCATGAACGGGCAGTACGTGCTGCGCGGCGGCTCGTGCGCCTCGCCGCGCGGCCACCTGCGCGCGAGCTATCGCAATTTCTTTCAACCCGGGCAGCGCTGGCAGTTCAGCGGCCTGCGCCTCGCGGAGGACGCATGAAGACAGACATCCAGTGGGCCGGAGGCGAGCACGCGGCCGAGCCGTCATTGCGCTACAACGTCACGCCGCTCACGCCGGCGTTCCGGGTCGACCCGCAGTTCGAGGCCGACGTGCTCGAGGGCCTGGAGGACGACCAGAAGCACATCCCCAGCATCTGGCTGTACGACCGGCTCGGCTCGGAGTGGTTCGAGGAGATCACCGAGGTCGCCGAGTACTACCCGACGCGCACCGAGACGCGCCTGCTCGCGGGCCTGGCCCCCGAGCTCGAGGGCGAGAGCGGCGCCGTGCGCAGCCTGGTCGAGATCGGCAGCGGCTCCAGCCGCAAGACGCGCCTGCTGCTGGCCGCGATGCCGGCGCTGCAGCGTTACGTGCCGGTCGACATCTCCGCCGACTTCCTGCACGACGCCGTCGCCGGCCTGGCGCGCGACTTCCCCGGCGTCGCGATGCAGCCGGTCGTGGCCGACTTCACCGCGGCGTTCGCGCTGCCGCCCGCGGCGTCGGCCGATCCGGCGGGCAACCTCGGCTTCTTCCCCGGCTCGACCATCGGCAACTTCACGCCCGACGCGGCCGTCGCGCTGATGACGCAGCTGGGTCGCACGCTCGGCCCGCGCTCGCGGTTGCTGATCGGGGTGGACACCACCCAGGACCCGGCGCTGCTGATCCCGGCCTACGACGACGCGGCCGGCGTGACGGCGGAGTTCAACCTCAACCTGCTCGATCGCATCAACCGCGAGCTGGACGGCGACTTCGACCGGCGCGACTTCCGCCACCTGGCGCGCCACGACCCGCAGCAGGGCCGCATCGAGATGCACCTGGTCAGCCAGCGCGCGCACGAGGTGCACCTGCGCGGCCGCAGCTACGCGTTCGCCGAGGGCGAGACGATCCACACCGAGAACTGCTACAAGTACACGCCGTCGCAGTTCCTGCGCATGGCGCACGCGGCGCACTGGCGCTGCGAGCGCTCGTGGCAGGACGGCGGGCGCACGGGCTTCACGGTCTACCTGCTGCGGCGCGAGGCCTGATCGCTCGATCTGGTACCCCATACCGTATCCGGGCGGCGGCCGCCAACCGGCCTGTCGAGCGTCAGCCTGCCCGGCCGCGGCGTCGTCGCCGAGCGACGCCGGACGGCTCGTGCGATCGGGAAATGGGTTATTCGCCTTGACATGCCGCGGCCATCGGAGTGAACTGCCCTGAGCTGTCCTGGACAAGGCCCGGCCCGTGAGCCGACGCCTGGACCGGGCGGTCCGGGAGAACCCAAGCAGATGAGTGAACAGGAAGGCCGTGCGGCGGAGGAAGGCGCGTTCCGCCGGTTGATCGAGAACGTCGCGGCGGGCATCGTGATCCTGCAGGACGATCGTCTCGCCTACGTCAACGCGCGGGCGGCCCGCATGCTGGGGCGCGAGGCGACGACGCTGGTGGGCGTCGATCCGGCGACCCTGCTGCCCGACGACGAGCGGCAGCGGCCGCGCGACTCGTACCGGGCGCTGGTCGACGGCCGCGCCGACGAGGACTACAGCGAATATCGCGTCACGCTGCCCGACGGCCGCGTGCGTCACCTGGCCGTCTCGGCCACGCGCACCGACTGGGACGGCCGGCCCGCGATGCTGGGCGTGCTGCACGACATCTCGCGCCAGCGCGCCGCCATGGCCGCGCTGCGCGGCAGCGAGGAGCGCTACCGGACGATGATCGAGTCGCTCAACGAGGGCGTCATGATGTTCGACGACCGGGCGCGGCTCAAGGGCGTCAACGCCGCGGCCGAGCAGCTGCTGGAGGCCTCGTTCGAGCAGATGCGCCACAACCGGGTCGACGACTGGAAGCCGATCGGTGTCGACGGCGAGGTCGTGCCGGCCGACCGCATCCCGATCTCGGTGGTGCTGTCCACCGGCCAGCCGGTGCGCCACGCGCTGCTGGGCATGCGCATCGAGGAGCGCGGCACGCGCTGGCTGGACGTCAACTGCGTGCCGCTGCGCGACGCCGGCGGCGCGGTGACCGGCGGCGTGCTGTCGATGACCGACGTCACCGAGGCGCGGCGCGTGGAGGAGGCGCTGCGCGTCAGCGAGAGCACCAACCGCACGCTGATGGACGCGCTGGCCGACGGCGTGTTCGTGGCGCAGGACTTCCGCTTCGTCTACGCCAACCGGCTGCTGCTCGAGCGACTGGGCTACACGCGCGAGGAATTCACCGGCCTGCCGTTCGAGCGCGTGGTCGCGCCCGACGTGCTGCAGACGTGGAACGAGCGCTTCCGCGGCCGCGTGGGCACCGGCCCCGAGCCGGTGCGCACGTACGAGGTGCGCTTCCTGCGCAAGGACGGCGCCATCGCCGAGTTCGAACTGGTGGCCAACCGCACCACGTTCCAGAACAAGCCCGCCGTTCTGGGCGTGCTGCGCGACATCGCCGAGCGCAAGCGCGCCGCCGCGGAACTCGAGCGCCACCGCGACCGCCTCGAGGAGCTCGTGCACGAGCGAACGCGCGAGCTCGAGGCCGCCGTCGCGGCGCGCATCCAGAGCGAGAACTTCGCGCAGACGATGACCGACCACCAGCCCACGCTGCTGGCCTACGTCGACGCCGAGCGCCGCGTGCAGTTCGCCAACCGCGCGTGGCTCAACTGGTTCGGCAAGACGCGCGACGAGGTCATCGGCCGCGACGTGCGCGAGTCGGTCGGCGCGGTGATGCTGCAGCCCGACGAGGACGTCATCGCCAAGGTGCTGCTTGGCGAGGCGATGGGCAACGCGGCCGAGATGCGCGGCGCGGACGGGCGCGTCGGCAACTTCTGGATCTATCGGTTGCCCGACGTGGTCGACGGCCGGATCCGCGGCTACTTCTTCATCGCCACCGACGTCACCGAGATGCGCCGCAGCGAGCGCCGGCTGCAGGAGCTCAACACCAAGCTGATCCAGGCCGAGTCGTTCACGCGCGGCATCGCCGACAACCTGCCGGTGCGCGTGGCCTACTGGGACAACGAGCAGCGCTGCCGCTTCGCCAACAAGGTCTACTGCGACTGGATCGGCAAGTCGCTCGACCAGGTGCTGGGCAAGACCAAGCCCGAGATCTTCGGCGGCGACGACCCCGAGCGCCTCGCGCATGCCCAGCGCGCGCTGCGGGGCGCGCCGCAGAAGTTCGAGACCGAGGAGGTCAGCGCGGACGGCCGCTACGGCATCTGGGAGGTGCAGTACATCCCCGACGTCCAGCGCGGCGAGGTGCGCGGCTTCTTCATGCTGGCGGCCGACGTCTCGGCGTCCAAGCGCGCGCAGGCCGACCTGCAGACGCTCAACGTCGAGCTGGTGGAGGCGCGCGACGTCGCCGAGGACGCGGCGCAGGCCAAGTCGGCCTTCCTCGCCAACATGAGCCACGAGATCCGCACGCCGATGAACGTGATCATCGGCCTCACGCACCTGATGCAGCGCGACGCGCACGACCCGGCCACCGTCGACCGGCTCGGCAAGGTGGGCGACGCGGCCCGGCACCTGCTGGACATCATCAACGACATCCTGGACCTGTCCAAGATCGACGCCGGCAAGTTGGCGCTGGCGCCGGTGGATTTCTCGGTGGACGCGCTGCTGGCGCGTGCCGCGGCGATGATCACCGACAGCGCGCGCCGCAAGGGCCTGGCGCTGACGGTGGACCGCGGCGACCTGCCGCAGGCGCTGCGCGGCGACGCGTTGCGGCTGTCGCAGGTGCTCGTGAACCTGCTGAGCAACGCGGTGAAGTTCACGCAGCGCGGCAGCGTCGTGCTGCGCTGCGACGTGCTGGGCCAGGCGGGTAGCGAGTGGACGATCCGCTTCTCGGTGCGCGACACCGGCGTGGGCATCTCGCCCGAGGCGCAGGAGCGGCTGTTCACGCCGTTCGAGCAGGCCGACGGCTCGACCACGCGGCGCTTCGGCGGCACGGGCCTGGGGCTGTCGATCGCGCGCGAGCTGGCGCAGCTGATGGACGGCTCGGTGGGCGTGGAGAGCGAGCCCGGCCGCGGCAGCGTGTTCTGGTTCACTGCCAGGCTGCAGTCGGCCGGCGCGCAGGTTCAGGCCGCGGCGTCGCCGCACGACGGCCTCGTCGCCGGCGAGGCCGTCGAGCACACGCTCAAGCAGCGCCACGCCGGCGCGCGCGTGCTGATCGCCGACGACAACCGCATCAACCAGGAGCTCGCCACCGAGCTGCTGCGCCTGGTCGACCTGCAGGTGGAGGTGGCCGACAACGGCCGCATCGCCGTCGACATGGCGCGCCGCGGCGCCTTCGACATGATCCTGATGGACATGCAGATGCCCGAGATGGACGGCCTGGAGGCCACGCGCCGGATCCGTGCCGAGCCGCGGCTGGACGACACGCCCATCGTCGCGATGACCGCCAGCGCGTTCGGCGCCGACCGCGACGCCTGCCTGGCCGCGGGCATGAACGACCACATCGGCAAGCCGGTGAACCCGGCCACGCTGTACGACAAGATGCTGCGCTGGCTCGACGAGTCGCGCAAGGCGCCGCGCGCCGGCCCGGTCGACGCGCCCGCACCGCCCCCGCCGCCGGCCGCGCCGCAGCCCACCGACGTGCTCGAAGGCATCGATGCCCTGGACGTCGTGCGCGGCATGAGCCTGTTCGCCGGCCAGCGCGCGCTGTACATGCAGGCGCTGGGTTACTTCGTCGATCTGTACGGCGACGGCCTGGTCGCCGTCGGCAAGTTCCTCGCGGGCGCGCCCGGGGGCACGCGCGAGGCCGCGGGGCGCGAGATCCACTCGATGGGCGGCGCCGCGGCGGCGCTGGGCGCCATCGAGCTGGAGAACGCGGCGCACCGCATCGACAAGATGGTGCGCGGCGACCGCGCCAGGCAGGTCGACGAGGCCGAGCTGCGCGCCGAGCTGCAGGCCATCCGCGACGGCGTGGCCGAGCTCGTCGCGCAACTGCGCCGCGCGCTCGGGGCGCGCGGCAAGCCGGCTACCTGACGGGGATCGGCGTGCCGCGGTCCACGGCCACGGCCGTCACCGCGTTCTGCGGCGAGCCGTCGATGAGCCGGTCCGAATAGGTCAGGTAGACGAGCGTGTTGCGCTGGCGGTCGACCATGCGCACGATGCGCAGCCGCTTGAACACGAGGCTCATGCGCTCGCTGAACACTTCCTCCTGCTGCGGCAGCGGCTTGGCGATCGTCACCGGCCCGACCTGGCGGCACGCGATCGACGCCTCGGCCTTGTCCTCGGCGACGCCCAGCGCGCCCTTGATGCCGCCCGTCTTGGCGCGCGACACGTAGCAGGTGACGCCGGCCACCCTGGGGTCGTCGTACGCATCGACGACGATCTTGTGGTCGGGCCCGATCCACTGGAACGCGGTGTTGACGTCGCCGATCGATTCGGCGCGGATGCCGGCCGCCGCGGCGAGGGCGAGCAGGGCGGCGAGGGGGCGGAGCGAGGAGCGCATGCTGGGCCTTGGAGGTGGTGCGGATGCCGAACTCTATGCGCAACGTGGTGGTGCGGAATAATCGACCGCTCATGACCGCCACGCCACTCGATCTCACCCGCATCTGCGCCGCCATCGTCGACCTGGACGGCACCATGGTCGACACCGTCGGCGACTTCGAGCAGGCGCTCGCGCGCACGCTGGGCGAGCTGGGCCTGCCGGCCGTCGACCGCGCGTTCATTTCGCGCACCGTGGGCCGGGGCAGCATGAACCTGCTGCGCGAGACGCTGGCGCACGTGGGCGGCGCGCCCGAGCTGCTGGACGCGGCGTGGGTGCACTACCAGCGCCACTACGCCGACGTGAACGGCACGCACGCGGACGTCTACCCCGGCGTGCCCGAGGGCCTGGCCGCGATGCGAGCGCGCGGCTGGCAGCTGGCCTGCGTCACCAACAAGCCGCGTGCCTTCGCGCTGGCGCTGCTCGAGGCCAAGGGGCTGAGCGCGCACTTCGCGCAGGTGTTCGGCGGCGATTCGTTCGAGCGCCACAAGCCCGACCCGATGCCGCTGCTCAAGACCTGCGAGGCGCTGGGCACGCAGCCGGGGCGCACGCTGATGGTGGGCGATTCGCGCAACGACGCCGAGGCGGCGCGCGCCGCCGGCTGCCCGGTGGTGCTGGTGGGCTACGGCTACAACCACGGCGAGCCGGTGGCCGACGCGCGTCCCGACCGCGTCATCGAGCGGCTCGACACCCTGTTCTGAACGCCGCTCGCGCATGAAAAAAGCGGCCCGCGGGCCGCTTTCTCGTGGGGGCGCGATCGCCTCAGGCGTCGAGGTCGAACGCCAGGTCGACCATCGCCGTGTGGCCGCGCGGCGTCGGCTTGAAGCGCCACTGCTTGACCGCGGCGATGGCCGCGGCGTTCAGGGCCTGGTTGGTGGTCTTCATCACGGTGACGACGTCGACGACGCCGTCCGGGCCGACTTCGAACTTCACCTCGACCTCGCCCTTGCGCAGGCGGCGCATCTGGGCGATCGGGAATTCGGGGTCGGCCGACTTGATCATGATCAGGCCGGGATCGGGTTCCTCTTCGACGGCGGGGATGTCGACCTGGGCGGCCGTGGCGCTCGGCGCGGCCAGGCCGGCAGCGACGCCTGCCGACGCGACGCCGGCGTCGACGCCGCCGGTGGTCATCGCGCTGGCGTTGCCCGGGCCGGCGGCGCCGGTGGCGGCGGCCAGCGAGGGCGCGGCCGCGGCCGGCGGGGCGGCCACGGGCGCCGCCACGACGACCGGCGCCGGCGTGGCGTTGGCGATGTCGGCGGTGCTCGGGGCGGCGGCAGGCGCGGGTGCCGGCGCGGCGGCGACCTTCACGCGTTCCGGCGCGGCGGCCACCTTGGGCGCGGGCGCCGGGGCGGCGGCCACGGGCCTGGGCGCCGCGGCGGCCGGCTTCGGCGCGGGCGTGCTGGCCAGCACCTTGATCCAGTACATCGTCCGGTCGGTTTCCTTCTGCGCCTTCTCGGCGGCGGCGGAAGCGGCGGCGGACGGGGCCACCTGGGCCATCGTGCCCGCGCTGGCGGCGGCGCCGGCCAGCATCAGGACGCAGCGCGCGATGATTCTCAGATCAGTCATGGCGGTCGTGCTCGGATGACACGTTCGGGTCGCAGCCGCGAGGGCAGGCTGCGCCCTTGCGAGAGGGGCTTTCGGATGGACCACTGCGCCCAACGACGGACATCGCAGTGGAGCCACAAAGTTTAGCGACAAGTAACGACATGCAAGGGCCATGCCGCGGAAAAGGTATTGCCAAACCCCGCGGAATGCGCATTACGTCACTTTGCGGCAACGCGCTCGACGGCAATCCCTGGTGATAACCCTGAACGGCCGCGCTTCTCCGCGCACCACGGCGAGGCGAGCGGCTTCGCGCGACCCGAAGTCGGGCGCCGCCAACCGCGTCGGCTGCGCGCTGGCGGCGGCGCGGCGCGTTCGGTTAGACTGGATCGCATGTCCCACGGCCACGTCCTCTCCTGCATCCCCGCGAAAGCGTGCGCGGTGCGGTCGCACGACCAGGGAGCCTGGGTCTGGCGACGGCGTTCGTGACGAACGAGCGCGCCTGGCGCCGCTGACCCGCCCGCCATCGGGCACCGTCGCGGTGCACCGGCGCCGCACGGCGCGGGCGCATGGGCCGCGCGTGCAACCAGGACGACGTCACGCTCGCGCGCCGCGCAGCGTCGTCGAGAATCTTCGCCGCAGCACGTCGCGCGAGTCCCTGCGGGCCGCCGACGCGCATCCGGCCACCGGAGTGTCCCCACCGTGATCACCGAACTCGAATTCAAGAGCCTCGCCGCCCAGGGCTTCAACCGCATCCCGCTGATCTTCGAGGCGTTCGCCGACCTCGAGACCCCGCTGTCGCTGTACCTGAAGCTGGCCGGCGGCCAGCCGCAGAGTTTCCTGCTGGAATCGGTCGTCGGCGGCGAGCGCTTCGGGCGCTACTCGTTCATCGGCCTGCCGGCGCGCACCCGCGTGCAGGCGACCGGGCCGCGCACCGAGGTCGTGACCGACGGCCAGGTCGTCGAGACGCACGAAGGCGACCCGCTGGACTTCATCGAGCAGTTCCAGGGCCGCTTCAAGGTGGCGCTGCGCCCCGGCCTGCCGCGCTTCTGCGGCGGCCTGGCGGGCTACTTCGGCTACGACGCCGTGCGCTACATCGAGCCCAAGCTGGCCGGCGTCACCAAGCCGGGCGGCCTCGACACCCCCGACATCCTGCTGCTGCAGACCGAGGAACTGGCCGTCATCGACAACCTGTCGGGCCGCCTGTACCTGATCGTCTACGCCGACCCGACCAAGGCCGACGCGTTCTTCGCGGCCAAGCGCCGGCTGGGCGAGCTGTCGGACAAGCTGCGCTATTCGGTGACGGCACCGGCCGTCAAGCGCGGGCCGTCGTACGCGGTACAGCGCGAGTTCGCCAAGGACGACTACATCGCCGCGGTGCTCAAGGCCAAGGAATACATCGCCGCCGGCGACATGATGCAGGTGCAGGTCGGCCAGCGCCTGCAGAAGCGCTACACCGAGTCGCCGCTGAGCCTGTACCGCGCGCTGCGCTCGCTCAACCCGTCGCCCTACATGTACTTCTACGACATGGGCTCGTTCCAGATCGTGGGCGCGTCGCCGGAGATCCTGGTGCGCCACGAGCACGTGGAGGGCGGCGAGAAGGTGACGATCCGGCCGCTCGCGGGCACGCGCCCGCGCGGCGCGTCGCCCGAGGCCGACGCCGAGACCGAGAAGGAGCTGCTGGCCGACCCGAAGGAGCGCGCCGAGCACCTGATGCTGATCGACCTCGCGCGCAACGACATCGGCCGCATCGCGCAGACCGGCTCGGTCAAGGTGACCGACGCGTTCGTGGTCGAGCGCTACTCGCACGTGATGCACATCGTCAGCAACGTCGAGGGCCTGCTCAAGCCGGGCATGACCAACATGGACGTGCTGCGCGCCACCTTCCCGGCCGGCACGCTCACCGGCGCGCCCAAGATCCGCGCGATGGAGATCATCGACGAGCTCGAGCCGGTCAAGCGCGGCATCTACGGCGGGGCCTGCGGCTACCTGAGCTTCGCGGGCGACATGGACGTGGCGATCGCGATTCGCACCGGGATCGTGCAAAACAACACGCTATACGTGCAAGCGGCCGCCGGCGTCGTGGCAGATTCGGTCCCGGAGATGGAATGGCGCGAGACCGAGGCCAAGGCGCGTGCGCTGCTGCGTGCGGCCGAGCTGGTCGAAGAGGGGTTCTGAGCGCGGCGGCGCCTTGCCAAGCCCTGCAGAAAGCGCATAGTCCATATCGGGACCCGTGCCCCGCCAGGCGCGGGTGGCCAGTCGAGGAGTTCGCCATGTCGATGTTCCGTTCGTCCCTGTCCCGCCTGGCGCTGGTCGCCGCTCCGCTGCTGATCGCGGGCTGTGCCTCCACCGTGCAGCTCGCGCCGGCCTCGCAGTCCATGTTCGACGACGCGCACTTCGGCCCGCCCACCGAGCCGATCGACCCGGCCGACGTGTTGAAGATGACGCCCGAGATGACGGCGTACATGAACACCGCGATCCTGCCGCTGGCGCACATGAAGGGCGTGCGGCAGGCGCTCACCGACGCGCTGTACAACCGCGCCAAGCTGCAGCTCGAGTACGACTCCAGCACCACGCGCACGGCCGCCGAGGCCTTCGACGCGCGCCAGGGCAACTGCCTGTCGCTGGTGATCATGACCGGCGCCTTCGCCAACGCGCTGGATCTCAAGGTGACGTACCAGCAGGTGTCCACCGAGCAGATGTGGAGCCGCTCTGGCGGCATGTACTTCATGAGCGGGCACGTCAACCTGCTGCTCGAGAGGCGCTACTGGGAGACCGTCGGCCACTACGACCGCAACGACCTCTACACGATCGACTTCATGCCCGGCGAGGGCAACGAGCTGCACGCGCGGCCGATCACGCAGAACACGATCCTGGCAATGTTCATGAACAATCGCGCCGCCGAGGCGATGGTCCGCGGCCAGCTCGACGACGCGTACTGGCGCGCCCGCCAGGCGATCAAGCTCGACCCGCAGTTCCGCAGCGCCTACAACACGCTGGGCGTGATCTACCTGCGCCACGGCGACGCCGCGCATGCGGAGCAGGTGCTGCGCTTCGTGCTCGACGGCGCGCCCGACAACCCGCGCATCCTGGCCAACTACGGCGAGGCGCTGCGCGAGCTGGGCCGCACCGGCGAGGCGCAGCAGGTGCAGGCGCGCCTGGCCGTCCTGGAGCCGGTGCCGCCGTTCTACTGGTTCGTGCAGGGGCAGACCGCGCTGCACAAGGGCGACTTCCTGAAAGCGCGCGAGTTCTTCCAGAAGGAGCTCGATCGCGACCCCGACTACCACGAGTTCCACTACGCGATGGCCGTGGCCGACTTCGGCCTGAACCGCATCGAGGAAGCGCGCGCCGAGCTGGCGCTGGCGATGTCCGGTGCCGTCAAGCGCAGCGACCACGACCTGTACGCCGCCAAGCTGGACAAGCTCAAGGCCTTCCATCCGGCGAACGCGCCGGCGTCGATGGTCCAGTGACGACGCGCGCGGCCGGTCAGCGGTCGTTGCTCGCGCGCACCAGTTCGAGGCGCACCTCCAGCGCATGGACGCGCGCGTCCGACTGCGCGATCAGCAGCCGCTCGCGGATCTGCGCCGATTCGCGGTAGCTGTCGAGCGCGGCGCGCCAGTGCTGGCGCTCCTCGTTGAGCAGGCTGTTCTCCAGGTGCGCCTCGGCCAGTTCCTTGAGCAGCGCGCTCTCGGCCAGCAGTTCCAGCGCGAGCCCGATGTGCGCCTGCGCGCGGCGGTACTGGCCCGCCAGGCGCTCGATGCGGCCCAGGCGCAGCTCCAGGATGCCGCGGTCGGGCCCGGCCTTGGCGGCGTCGGCCGACTTCACGCCGATCTGCAGCGCCTCGCGCGCCTTCTCGTACTTGCCCAGCGCGATGTAGGCGTCGGCGATGTCCTCGCTGCCCTTGGCAACCGAATAGTGCTGGCCCGCGGCCACCAGGCGCTCGACCATTGCCGAGGCAGCCGCCAGCAGCTCGGTCAGCTCGGGCGTCTCGACGCCGTGGCAGCCGGCCACGGCCAGGATCAGCCGCTGCACGAGCAGGTTCATCTTCACCGCGGCGTGCAGGTACGGGTCGTCGAACTCGGCCAGCAGCCCGTCGGCCAGCAGCGAGTGCTTGACGGCCTGCTCCATGTCGCCGAGCGCGTGGAAGGTGCTGCCGCAGTTCACCCAGAACAGGCACCGGTCGCGCGGGCTGTGGATCTGGGCGAGCAGCTTCTTGGCGCGTTCGAGCAGTTCCAGCGCGCCGCCGGCGTCGCCCGTGCGCGCGAGCGCAGAGGCCAGCACCGTCAGGCCGCGCATCAGCTTCATGCCGGGCGCGAGCTTGCCGATCGCGCGGTAGCCGGCGATCACCGCCTCCTTGGCGCGGCCCGCGTTCAGGTGGCTCAGCGACAGCACGAAATCGCACCAGCCGATGCTCTGCGGATCGCCGCCGGCCACCAGCGCGGGGCGCAGTGCGTTGCAGATGTCGATGGCGTCGTCGATGCGGCCCGAGCGCGAGCAGATCTCCGCCTGGTCGAGCTGCTCCTCGATGGACCGCAGCGGGGGCGGCACGGCCTCGGCGTCGTCGGGGGCGCGGCGGCGGCCGCGGCGCGCGGGCGGGCGGGCGCGCAGCGCGCCGGCGAGGTCGGCGAACGGCGGCGCGCCGGCGGGCTTGCCGCCGGGGGAATCGTCTTGCGAGGGCATCGCGCCATCGTAGCGACGGTGCGCGGCCCGCGCGATCCGGACAGACCGCAGTCCCACGCCGAAAGTCACGCTTGCGCGCGCAAGAAGGCGGGCGGCCGCGCCGGCGCGCGAGTCACGCTTAGAATGGGCCGGACATGAAGCAACTCTCGACCATCTTCCACACCGGGCATTGGCGCTGGTGAAGATCACGGCCCGGGTCGCGCCGCCTCCGGCGTGCGCCCCGCTGCACCGAGCTGCGTCCCCCCGCAGTTGACGAGAGACCCCGATCGACCGCTCCGCGCCCCGCGGATTCCCCGAGTCGGTCAAAGCCAGACACAGGAACGCTCATGCTTCTGATGATCGACAACTACGATTCCTTCACGTTCAACCTCGTGCAGTATTTCGGCGAGCTCGGGCAGGACGTGCGGGTGGTGCGCAACGACGAGATCAGCGTGGAGGAGATCGGCGCGATGAAGCCCGACCATCTCGTGCTGTCGCCCGGCCCCTGCTCGCCCGCCGAGGCCGGCGTGTGCGTGCCGGCGATCCGCGAATACCTGGGCAAGCTGCCGATCCTGGGCGTCTGCCTGGGCCACCAGAGCATCGGCGCCGCGCTCGGCGGCCGCATCATCCGCGCCCAGCGCCAGATGCATGGCAAGGCCAGCACGCTGACCACCGACGGCGAAGGTGTCTACAAGGATCTGCCGCGCGAGTTCAGCGTGATCCGCTACCACTCGCTGGTGATCGAGCAGGAGACCTGCCCGAGCGAGCTCGTCGTCACGTCGCGGTCGGAAGACGGCGAGATCATGGGCGTGCGCCACCGCGACCTGGTCGGCACCAGGACGCCGCTGGAAGGCGTGCAGTTCCATCCGGAGTCGATCCTGTCGGAGCACGGGCACGCGATGCTGCGCAACTTCCTCAACCTGAGCACGATGCAATGAGCACGATCGTCGACCTGCGCAGCGACACCGTCACCCGCCCCACGCCCGGCATGCGCGACGCGATGTTCGCGGCGCCGCTGGGCGACGACGTCTTCGGCGACGACCCCAGCGTCAACGCGCTGCAGGAGCGCATCGCCGCGCTGCTGGGCAAGGAGGCCGCGCTGTTCATGCCCACCGGCACGCAGAGCAACCTCGCGGCGCTGATGAGCCATTGCCAGCGCGGCGACGAATACCTGGTGGGCCAGATGGCGCACACCTACCGCTGGGAAGGCGGCGGCGCCGCGGTGCTGGGTTCGATCCAGCCGCAGCCGATCGCGCACCAGGCCGACGGCTCGCTGGCGCTGGCCGACATCGAGGCCGCGATCAAGCCCGACGACGCGCACTTCGCGCGCACCCGGCTGCTGGCGCTGGAGAACACCTTCGGCGGCCAGCCGATGTCGATGTCGTACCTGCGCGACGCCACGGCGCTGGCCCGCAAGCACGGCCTGGCCACGCACCTGGACGGCGCGCGCGTGTTCAACGCCGCGGTGGTGCAGGCGCAGGCGAACGGCAGCGACCCGTATGTCGAAGTGCGCGCCATCGCCGACCTGTTCGACAGCGTCTCCGTCTGCTTCAGCAAGGGCCTGGGCGCGCCGGTGGGCTCGGCGCTGGTCGGCTCGCGCGAGCTGATCGCCAAGGCGAAACGCGTGCGCAAGATGGCCGGCGGCGGCATGCGCCAGGCGGGCCTGCTGGCGGCCGCGGCGTCGTACGCGCTCGACCACCACGTCGCGCGCCTGGCCGACGATCACGCCAACGCGCGGCGGCTGGCCGACGGCCTGGCCGGCATCCCGGGCCTGACGTTCACGCCGCCGGCCAGCAACATCGTCTTCGTCGACCTCGCGCCCGCGCTCGTGCAGGCGCGCACGGCGGCCAGGTGGGGCGGCGAGCACGAGTCGCTGGTCGACCAGCTGCGCTCGCGCGGCGTGCTGTGCACCGGCTTGTACAAGCTGCGCTTCGTCACCCACCTCGACGTCGACGCCGCCGGCGTCGACTGCGCCGTCGCCGAGATCCGCCGCGCCGTCGGCGCCAACTGAGACCGTCGTATGCCGATTTCCGACACCGAAGCCCTGACCCGCGTCATCGAGCATCGCGAGATCTTCCACGACGAGATGCTGGCGCTGATGCGCCGCATCATGAGCGGGGAGATGTCGCCCGTGATGATCGCGGCCATCGCGATCGGCCTGCGAGTGAAGAAGGAGACCATCGGCGAGATCACCGCCGCGGCCACGGTGATGCGCGAGTTCGCGGCACCGGTGCCGGTGGTCGACCGCACGAACCTGGTCGACATCGTGGGCACCGGCGGCGACAGCTCGCACACGTTCAACATCTCGACGGCCTCGGTGTTCGTCGCCGCCGCCGCCGGCGCGCGCGTGGCCAAGCACGGCGGGCGCAGCGTGTCGTCCACCTCCGGCAGCGCCGACGTGATGGAGGCGCTCGGCGCCCACATCAACCTGTCGCCCGAGCTCGTGGCCACGTGCCTGGAGGAGACCGGCATCGGGTTCATGTTCGCGCCCAACCACCACGCCTCGATGAAGCACGCGGCACCGGTGCGCAAGGAACTGGGCGTGCGCACGATCTTCAACATCCTGGGCCCGCTGACCAATCCGGCCGGCGCGCCCAACCAGCTGATGGGCGTGTTCCACCCCGACCTCGTTGGCATCCAGGTGCGCGTGTTGCAGCGCCTGGGCTCCGAGCACGTGATGGTGGTCTACGGCATGAACGGCATGGACGAGGTGTCGCTGTCGGGCGAGACGCTGGTGGGCGAACTGCACAAGGGCGAGGTGCGCGAGTACGTCGTGCATCCGAGCGACTTCGGCCTGCCGGTGTACGACTCACGCGTGCTGCGCGTGGCCAACCAGCAGGAGTCGGTGGCGTGCATCCGCCGCGCGCTGTCCAACGAGGACGGCCCGGTGCGCGACGTCGTGCTGCTCAACGCGGGCGCCGCGCTGTATTGCGCCGGCGTGGCGGGTTCGGTGGCCGACGGCGTCAAGCGCGCCCGCGAGGCCGTGGCCTTGGGCGCGGCGCAGGCCAAGCTCGACCAGTTCGTGGCCGTGACGCAGAAGCTGAAGCCCAATGCCTGACATCCTGAACCGCATCGTCGCCGTCAAGCGCGACGAGATCGCCGCCGCCCGGCCGCAGCGCAGCCTCGCCGACCTGCAGGAGCTGGCGCGCGCCCAGACCGCGCCGCGCGGCTTCGCCGCGGCCATGCGCGCGAAGGTCGCGCGCGGCGACGCCGCCGTCATCGCCGAGATCAAGAAGGCCAGCCCCAGCAAGGGCGTGCTGCGCGAGGACTTCGACCCCGCGGCCATCGCCGCCACGTACGCGGCGCACGGCGCGGCCTGCCTGTCGGTGTTGACGGATGTCCAGTTCTTCCAGGGCCACGAGCGCTACCTGCGCGCCGCGCGCGCCGCCTGCGCGCTCCCGGTCATCCGCAAGGACTTCCTGATCGACCCGTACCAGGTCGTCGAGGCGCGCGCGATGGGCGCCGACTGCGTGCTGCTGATCGCGGCCTGCCTGTCCGATGCGCAGATGGCCGAGCTGGAGGCCACGGCGCTCGAGCAGGGCCTGGACGTGCTGGTCGAGGTGCACGACGGCGACGAGCTCGAGCGCGCGCTGCGCCTGGAGACGCCGCTGCTGGGCATCAACAACCGCAACCTGCGCACCTTCGAGGTGACGCTGGACACCACCCTGGGCCTGCTGCCGCGCGTGCCGGCCGACCGGCTGCTGGTCACCGAGTCCGGCATCCTCGTGCAGGGCGACGTCGCGAAGATGCGCGCCGCCGGCGTGCACGCGTTTCTGGTCGGCGAGGCGTTCATGCGCGCGGTCGATCCGGGCGTCGCGCTGGCATCGCTGTTCGGCGGCCCCAGGCCATGAGCGGCCAGGCCGACCTGCCGTTCTGCGACGCGGCCGAGCGGGGCGACGCCCCGCGCGTGCAGCGGGCCGACGACCTGCCCGCCGCGTTCGCGCACCTGCCGCCGGCCTGGCGCCGAGTGCTGGCGGGCTGGACGCCTGCGGCCGAGCAGTCGGTCGCCGACGCCGTGAAGGCCGTCTCCGGCGACCGCGACATCGCGCCGCCGGATCCGTTCCGTGCGCTGCGGCTGCTGGCGCCGGGCGAGGTCAAGGTGGTCGTGTTCGGCCAGGATCCGTACCCGCGCCCCGGCCACGCCGACGGGCTGGCGTTCTCGGCCGGCCACGGCAAGCCGGTATCGCTGCGGCGCATCTTCGAGATCCTCAAGGCCGATCGCCCCGGCTGGCAGCCGCCCGAACGCTGGCTGCTCGACGGCTGGGCGCGCCAGGGCGTGCTGATGCTCAACCCCGTCCTGACGGTCGAGGTGGGCGCTGCCGGCGCGCACATGGACTGCGGTTGGCAAGGACTCACTGCTGATATCGTCCGCGTGCTCGCAGGCCGCATCCAACCACCCACCTTCCTGCTGTGGGGCAAGCCAGCCCAGGCCTTCTTCGACGCGGCCTGCCCGGCGGGCTCGTGCGCGCGCGTGCTGCGCGCCCGCCACCCGTCGCACGACTTCAAGCGCGAGTTCATGGCCGACGGCAGCCACTTCCAGGCCACGGCCGGGCTGGTCGACTGGTGGTCGCTCGACTGACGAGCGGCGACAGGCGTGTGACAGCGGATTCGCAGCCGACGGTGCCCGGGGGGTCTATTCAATCCGCAAAGTGGTGTGGTATAGTTGCGGGCTTCGCTCCTGGAGGGGTGGCCGAGTGGTTAAAGGCAGCAGACTGTAAATCTGCCCGCTAACGCGTACGCTGGTTCGAATCCAGCCTCCTCCACCAAGTGTGCGAAGACTGTCCCTGGCTGCAGGCGGGAGTAGTTCAATGGTAGAACCCTAGCCTTCCAAGCTAATGACGCGGGTTCGATTCCCGTCTCCCGCTCCAGTGTTGGAGCAGCCGAAAGACAGTCGAAGTTCTTGGCAGACCGTTGTCGACAGCGGTTTGAACACAGGCCCAGCCCGTGTCCAGACCCGTGTCGATGCCCATGTGGCTCAGTGGTAGAGCACTCCCTTGGTAAGGGAGAGGTCGCGCGTTCGATCCGCGCCATGGGCACCACCCGCAGTTTTCCCGTTTCTTTTTCGAACGCTTGACTAGGAGCGCAAGATGGCAAAAGGCAAGTTTGAACGTACCAAGCCGCACGTGAACGTCGGCACCATCGGTCACGTCGACCATGGCAAGACCACGCTGACGGCGGCCATCACGACCGTGCTGTCGACCAAGTTCGGCGGCGAAGCCAAGGCGTACGACCAGATCGACGCGGCGCCCGAAGAAAAGGCGCGCGGCATCACGATCAACACGGCGCACGTCGAGTACGAGACGGCCAACCGCCACTACGCGCACGTGGACTGCCCGGGCCACGCCGACTACGTCAAGAACATGATCACCGGTGCGGCCCAGATGGACGGCGCCATCCTGGTGTGCTCGGCCGCTGACGGCCCGATGCCCCAGACGCGCGAGCACATCCTGCTGTCGCGCCAGGTCGGTGTTCCCTACATCATCGTGTTCCTGAACAAGGCCGACATGGTGGACGACGCCGAACTGCTCGAGCTGGTCGAGATGGAAGTTCGCGAGCTGCTGAGCAAGTACGACTTCCCCGGCGACGACACCCCGATCATCAAGGGTTCGGCCAAGCTGGCGCTCGAAGGCGACAAGGGCGAGCTGGGCGAGCAGGCCATCATGAAGCTGGCCGACGCGCTCGATTCGTACATCCCGACGCCGGAACGTGCCGTGGACGGCGCTTTCCTGATGCCCGTCGAAGACGTGTTCTCGATCTCGGGTCGCGGCACCGTGGTGACCGGCCGTATCGAGCGCGGCCTGGTCAAGGTCGGCGAGGAAATCGAGATCGTCGGTATCCGCGCGACGCAAAAGACGACCTGCACGGGCGTGGAAATGTTCCGCAAGCTGCTGGATCAAGGCCAGGCCGGCGACAACGTCGGTATCCTGCTGCGCGGCACCAAGCGTGAAGAAGTCGAGCGTGGCCAGGTGCTGTGCAAGCCCGGTTCGGTCAAGCCGCACACGCACTTCACCGGCGAGATCTATGTCCTGTCCAAGGACGAAGGCGGCCGTCACACGCCGTTCTTCAACAACTATCGTCCGCAGTTCTACTTCCGCACGACGGACGTGACCGGCGCGATCGAGCTGCCCAAGGACAAGGAAATGGTCATGCCGGGCGACAACGTGTCGATCACGGTCAAGCTGATCGCCCCGATCGCCATGGAGGAAGGCCTGCGCTTCGCCATCCGTGAAGGCGGCCGCACCGTCGGCGCCGGCGTCGTCGCCAAGATCATCGAGTAATCGGCCTGAACTTTTGAAGAAAGCTGCAGGGGTATAGCTCAATTGGCAGAGCGTCGGTCTCCAAAACCGAAGGTTGGGGGTTCGATTCCCTCTGCCCCTGCCACCGACAAGCGCTGAACCGGACGGCCGGACAACGCAGCAAGTAGGCCAAAGGACAGGCCCGCGGGTGAGAAATCACCCCGCGGGCTTTTTCGCCAAGTTCGGTGCGAGTCCTGGAAAAGCCCTCGGTGGCGCCAGATGCAGGTTCCGCAGCGCAAGAATTCCAGCAAGTGAAGGCAATGGCTACCAATTCCCAGATCGAAACCGTCAACACCGGTGCCGACAAGGCCAAGCTGGCTGCGGCGGCGGTGCTGCTGCTCGGCGGCATCGTGGCGTTCTACGTGCTGAGCCGCTCCGACATGTGGCTGCGCGTGGTCGCGCTGATCGTGCTGCTGGCCCTGGCCGTGGGCGTGTTCTTCACGTCCGAGCCGGGCAAGCAGCTCATCGGTTTCGGCAAGGAGTCGGTCAAGGAAGTCCGCAAGGTCGTCTGGCCGACCCGCAAGGAAGCGCTGCAGAACACCGCGATGGTGTTCGCGTTCGTGTTCCTGATGGCCCTGTTCCTGTGGATCACGGACAAGACGCTCGAATGGGTGCTGTACGACCTGATCCTCGGCTGGAAGCGGTAAGAAGGATTTCATCGAATGACTGAAGGCACCGCCATCGAAGAAGGCGCGGGCGCGGCGGGCAACCCGCTGCGCTGGTACGTCGTCCACGCCTACTCCGGCATGGAGAAGGCCGTCGAGCGCAACCTGCGCGAGCGCATCGACCGCGCCGGCATGCAGGCCAAGTTCGGCCGCATCCTCGTTCCCACGGAAGAAGTGGTCGAGCTGAAGAACGGCAAGAAGTCGGTCACCGAGCGTCGTTTCTTCCCCGGCTACGTGCTGGTCGAGATGCTGCTGGACGACGAGTCCTGGCACCTGGTCAAGCACACCAGCAAGGTCACCGGCTTCGTCGGCGGCGCGCGCAATCGCCCGGCCCCGATCTCGGAAGCCGAGGTGATGAAGATCGTCAACCAGATGCAGGAAGGCGTCGACAAGCCCCGTCCCAAGGTGGAGTGGGTGGTCGGCGAACTCGTGCGCGTCAAGGAAGGCCCGTTCACGGACTTCAACGGCGCCATCGAGGACGTCAACTACGAGAAGTCCAAGGTCAAGGTCTCCGTCACGATCTTCGGTCGCGCGACCGGCGTCGAGCTGGACTTCGGCCAGGTCGAGAAGGTCTGATCCGCGCCGGCCTTGCTGCGCGACGCGCCTTCGACGGCAGCGACGCGGCGACGCCGGCCCCCGCGCTTGCCCCTCACCAGGGTCGGGTTTGTCCGGGGTGCGATAATGCTCAGTTCGCCCGGCGAGGGCGGTTGCTCGATGCGAGTCGGGCGTGAACCTCGTCCGTTGCTGCCGGTGACGAGATACCGGTTCGAGGAGCGCAGGTAACCACTCCTGCGCGCTGGAACTCAACGATTCCTCTGTCTGGAATCGATTCGGAGAAACGAAATGGCAAAGAAGATTGTCGGCTTCATCAAGCTGCAAATTCCGGCCGGCAAGGCGAACCCGTCGCCGCCGGTGGGCCCGGCGCTGGGTCAGCGCGGTCTGAACATCATGGAATTCTGCAAGGCGTTCAACGCGCAGACGTCCTCGATGGAACCCGGCCTGAAGCTGCCGGTGGTGATCACCGCCTTCGCGGACAAGTCGTTCACCTTCGTGCTGAAGTCGCCGCCGGCGACCGTGCTGATCAAGAAGGCGATCAAGCTCGACAAGGGCTCGCAGCGTCCGCACGAGCAGAAGGTCGGCAAGATCACCCGCGCCCAGCTGGAAGAGATCGCCAAGATCAAGACCAAGGACCTCACCGGCGCCGATCTGGACGCCCAGGTCCGCACCATCGCCGGCACCGCCCGCTCGATGGGCGTCACCGTGGAAGGAATCTGATCATGGCAACGCTCACCAAGCGCCAGAAGGCCCTGCAAGGCAAGGTCGACACCACGAAGCTGTACGCCATCCTCGATGCGCTGAGCATCGTCAAGGAATGCGCCACCGCCAAGTTCGACGAGTCCATCGACGTGGCCGTCCAGCTGGGCATCGACGCCAAGAAGTCCGACCAGGTCGTCCGTGGCGCCGTCGTGCTGCCGCACGGCACCGGCAAGACCAAGCGCGTCGCCGTGTTCGCCCAAGGCGCCAAGGCTGAAGAAGCCCGCGCCGCCGGCGCCGACGTCGTCGGCATGGAAGACCTGGCCGAGAAGGTCAAGGCCGGCCAGATGGACTTCGACGTCGTGATCGCCTCGCCCGACACGATGCGTATCGTCGGTACCCTGGGCCAGATCCTGGGCCCGCGCGGCCTGATGCCGAACCCGAAGGTCGGCACGGTCACCCCGGACGTCGCCACGGCCGTCAAGAACGCCAAGGCCGGCCAGGTGCAGTTCCGCGTCGACAAGGCCGGTATCGTCCACGGCACGATCGGCCGTCGCTCGTTCGACTCCGACAAGCTGAAGGAAAACCTGTCGGCCCTGGTCGATGCGCTGTCCAAGGCCAAGCCGGCCGCGAGCAAGGGCATCTACCTGAAGAAGATCGCCGTCTCGTCGACCATGGGTGTGGGCGTTCGCGTCGACACGCAGTCGCTGAGCGCCTGATGAATCGAATCTCTCGCGCGATGCTGGTCTTGGCGCGCGAGGGTTGAAGGAATTGGTGGGCTGTCCGCGAGACGCGCAAGCGATTTGCGGGCAGGCCATCCAAGACCGCTGGCCGGGCTCCGGCTCCGAAGCGCGACGCAAGTCCCGCGACGAGCCGAAGTCCTTAAAACGGCGAAGGAACTCCCCACGGAGAACCTGCAGCCGAGCCAGCGCAGATGGCGGTCCCGCCGGAACTGAAGAAGCAGTGGAATGCGTGCCCAAGGACGAGAGTCCGCGGCACGGGTGAAACCGTAGAGCAGGTTCGGCAAGGTCGCTGAAATCCCGGTGTGCGGGAGGCGAGCTTCGATCGAAGTTCGTTGAACGCACGTTTTTGTGAGGAGTAGACCTTGAGTCTCAATCGTAGCGAGAAGGCAGCCGTCATCTCGGACGTGGCAGCGCAAGTTGCCAAGTCCCAGACGCTGGCGCTGGCCGAGTACCGTGGCCTCACCGTCGAGCAACTGAACAAGCTGCGCGTCGACGCGCGGTCCAAGGGTGTCTATCTTCACGTGCTGAAGAACACCCTGGCCCGCCGCGCCGTCGCCGGCACGCCGTTCGAGAGCGCGTCGGAGAGCATGGTCGGTCCGCTGATCTATGGTTTTTCGGAAGACGCGGTCGCCGCGGCGAAGGTCATCGCTGACTTCGCCAAGACGAACGACAAGCTGGTCATCAAGGGCGGTGCCTATTCCGGCAAGGCCCTGGACGTCAACGGCGTGAAGGCCCTGGCCAACATCCCGTCGCGCGAAGTCCTGCTGTCGCAGATCGCGATGCTGCTGCAGTCCCCGATCGCGAGCTTCGCTCGTGTCGTCGACGCGGTCGCCAAGAAGAAGGGCGGCGGCGCCGAAGCCGCTCCCGCCGAAGAAGCTGCTGCGGCCTGATATCGGCCCGCACCAACACCACTCATTTCACTGTTTTTGATAGGAATACAAAATGGCATTCGATAAGGACGCTTTCCTGACCTCGCTCGACAGCATGTCGGTGATGGAACTCAACGACCTGGTCAAGGCGATCGAAGAGAAGTTCGGCGTGTCGGCTGCTGCCGTGGCCGTGTCCGGCGGTGGCGGCGGCGGCGCTGCTGCCCCGGCCGCTGAAGAGAAGACGGAATTCAACGTCGTCCTGACCGGCGCCGGCGCCAACAAGGTCGGCGTCATCAAGGCCGTGCGCGAACTGACGGGCCTGGGCCTGAAGGAAGCCAAGGACCTGGTCGACGGCGCTCCGAAGAACGTCAAGGAAGGCATCGCCAAGGCCGACGCCGAAGCCGCCGTGAAGAAGCTGGTCGAAGCCGGCGCCACGGCCGAGATGAAGTAACCTGCCGGGTTGGGTGGCTTTCAGCCGCCCTCCTGCGCAAGGGCAGTTGCGGGACGCGAAATCGTCCCCATCTGCAGCGCTCGATCCCTTTGGGGAGAACAGCGCAAAGCCGGTCAGTCCGCAAGGGCTGGACCGGCTTTGCAGTGTTCTCTGATCCGACTGCAGAGGACAGGTTTGGTCGGACTCCGGTGCAACGCCGGGGTTGTCCGCCAGCGGTTGGTAGTGGCCAGCCACCAAGCAACGAGGCGCAACGCCGGAGTCGACGACGGGCCGCCCCGAGTCGACTCGCCCCCCTCGGGGGGAGGAAGCCGCGTTGAGCGGGTTCCAGGGGGCCTCGTGAATGCCAGTCGCCGACGAGATGCGCGGCCCCGGCCAGGGCGTGCGTTGTCGATACGGAGTGTGTATGGCGCAAGCAACCCCCTATAGCTTTACCGAACGCAAGCGGATCCGGAAGAACTTCGGAAAGCGCGAGAGCGTCCTGAACGTCCCTTACCTGCTGACGATGCAGCAGGATTCCTACGTCGCCTTCCTCCAGAAGGACGTGCCGCCCCAGAAGCGCAAGCCTGAGGGCTTGCAGGCGGCGTTCCTGTCCGCGTTCCCGATCGTGTCGCACAACAGCATGGTCGAGATGAAGTTCATCGAGTACAACATCGCGAAGCCGCCGTTCGACGTGCGCGAGTGCCAGCAGCGCGGCCTCACGTTCGCCGCCGCCGTGCGCGCGAAGCTCCAGATGATCATCTACGACCGCGAGTCCGCGCCGGCCAAGGTCGTCAAGGAGATCAAGGAGCAAGAGGTCTACATGGGCGAAGTGCCGCTCATGACCGACTACGGCTCGTTCATCGTCAACGGCACCGAGCGTGTCATCGTCAGCCAGCTGCACCGCTCGCCCGGCGTGTTCTTCGAGCACGACAAGGGCAAGACCCACTCGTCCGGCAAGCTGCTGTTCTCCGCCCGCATCATTCCGTACCGCGGCTCGTGGCTCGACTTCGAGTTCGACCCGAAGGACATCCTGTACTTCCGCGTGGACCGTCGCCGCAAGATGCCGGTCACGATCCTGCTCAAGGCCATCGGCCTGAACCCGGAAGCGATCCTCGCGCACTTCTTCAAGAACGACACCTTCCGCCTGATGGACGCGGGTGCGCAGATGGAGTTCGTCGCCGAGCGCCTGAAGGGCGAGGTCGCGCGCTTCGACATCACCGACAAGGACGGCAACGTCGTCGTCGAGAAGGACAAGCGCATCACCGCGCGCCACGTGCGCCAGCTCGAGCAGACGGGCACCACGCACGTCACCGTGCCGGAAGACTTCCTGATCGGCCGCGTCGTCGCGCGCAACATGGTCGACGCCGACACCGGCGAGATCATCGCCAAGGCCAACGACGAGCTGACCGAGTCGCTGCTCAAGAAGCTGCGCGGCGCCGGCGTGAAGGAACTCGCGGTCCTGTTCACCAACGAACTGGACCAGGGCGCCTACATCAGCCAGACGCTGGCCACCGACGAGACCGCCGACCAGCTGGCCGCGCGCGTCGCCATCTACCGCATGATGCGCCCGGGCGAGCCGCCGACCGAGGACGCCGTCGAAGCGCTGTTCAACCGCCTGTTCTACAGCGAAGACACGTACGACCTGTCGCGCGTGGGCCGCATGAAGTTCAATGCGCGCATCAACCGCGAAGGCTCCGAAGGCGCGATGACGCTGTCCAACGAGGACATCATCGCGGTCGTCAAGATCCTCGTCGAACTGCGCAATGGCCGTGGCGAAGTCGACGACATCGACCACCTGGGCAATCGCCGCGTGCGCTGCGTCGGCGAGCTGGCCGAGAACCAGTACCGCTCGGGCCTCGCCCGCATCGAGAAGGCCGTCAAGGAGCGCCTCGGCCAGGCCGAGACCGAAGCGCTGATGCCGCACGACCTGATCAACTCCAAGCCGATCTCCGCGGCGCTCAAGGAGTTCTTCGGTGCGTCGCAGCTGTCGCAGTTCATGGACCAGACCAACCCGCTGTCCGAGATCACGCACAAGCGTCGCGTCTCGGCCCTGGGCCCGGGCGGCCTGACCCGCGAGCGTGCCGGCTTCGAAGTGCGCGACGTGCACCCGACCCACTACGGCCGCGTGTGCCCGATCGAGACGCCGGAAGGCCCGAACATCGGCCTGATCAACTCGCTGGCCCTGTACGCCCGCCTGAACGACTACGGCTTCCTCGAGACGCCGTATCGCCGCGTGGTCGATTCGAAGGTCACCGACCAGATCGACTACCTGTCGGCCATCGAGGAAAGCAAGTACGTCATCGCGCAGGCCAACGCCTCGCTCGACGCGCACGGCAAGCTGGCCGACGAGCTGGTCTCCGCCCGCGAGAACGGCGAATCGGTGCTGACCTCGCCGGAACGCATCCAGTACATGGACGTCGCGCCGACGCAGATCGTGTCGGTCGCCGCCTCGCTGGTGCCGTTCCTCGAGCACGACGATGCGAACCGCGCGCTGATGGGCGCCAACATGCAGCGCCAGGCCGTTCCGGTCCTGCGTCCTGAAAAGGCGCTGGTCGGCACGGGCGTGGAGCGCGTGGCCGCCGTCGACTCGGGCACGGTCGTCACCGCGCGCCGCGGCGGCACGGTCGACTACATCGACACCAACCGCGTCGTCATCCGCGTCAACGACGCGGAGACGGTGGCCGGCGAAGTCGGCGTCGACATCTACAACCTGATCAAGTACCAGCGTTCCAACCAGAACACGAACATCCACCAGCGTCCCATCGTCCAGCGCGGCGACAAGGTCGGCGCCGGTGACGTGATCGCCGACGGCGCGTCGACGGACCTGGGCGAGCTCGCCCTGGGCCAGAACATGCTCGTCGCGTTCATGCCCTGGAACGGCTACAACTTCGAAGACTCGATCCTGCTGTCGGAACGCGTCATCGCCGAAGACCGCTACACCTCGATCCACATCGAGGAGCTGGTGGTCATGGCGCGCGACACGAAGCTGGGCTCCGAGGAAATCACGCGCGACATCCCGAACCTGTCCGAGCAGCAACTGGGCCGCCTGGACGAGTCGGGCATCGTCTACATCGGTGCCGAAGTCAACGCCGGCGACGTGCTGGTGGGCAAGGTCACGCCCAAGGGCGAGACCACGCTGACGCCGGAAGAAAAGCTGCTGCGCGCGATCTTCGGCGAGAAGGCCTCCGACGTGAAGGACACGTCGCTGCGCGTCGACCAGGGCACCAGCGGCACCGTCATCGACGTGCAGGTGTTCACCCGCGAAGGCATCCAGCGCGACAAGCGCGCCCAGCAGATCATCGACGATGAACTCAAGCGCTTCCGCCTCGACCTGAACGACCAGCTGCGCATCGTCGAAGCCGACGCGTTCGACCGTATCGCCAAGCTGCTGAACGGCCGCATCGCCAACGGCGGCCCGCAGAAGATCGCCAAGGGCACCGCCATCGACAAGGCCTACCTGGCCAGCATCGAGAAGTACCACTGGTTCGACATCCGCCCGGCGGAAGACGACATCGCCAACCAGCTCGAGTCGATCAAGAACTCGCTCGAGCAGACGCGCCACGGCTTCGACCTCGCCTTCGAAGAGAAGCGCAAGAAGCTGACGCAGGGCGACGAGCTGCCGGCCGGCGTGCTCAAGATGGTCAAGGTCTACCTGGCCGTCAAGCGCCGCCTGCAGCCCGGCGACAAGATGGCCGGCCGCCACGGCAACAAGGGTGTCGTGTCCAAGATCGTCGCGGTCGAGGACATGCCCTACATGGCCGACGGCACCCCGTGCGACATCGTGCTGAACCCGCTGGGCGTCCCGTCGCGGATGAACGTGGGCCAGGTCCTCGAAGTGCACCTGGGCTGGGCCGGCAAGGGCATCGGCCAGCGCATCGGCGACATGCTGCAGAAGCAGGCCGCCGCCGCCGAGATCCGTTCGTTCATGGACGAGCTCTACAACAAGTCGGGCGGCAAGAGCGAGAACATCGCCGAGCTGTCGGACGGTGAGATCGTCAGCATGGCGGGCGAGCTGTCCAAGGGCGTCCCGTTCGCCACGCCGGTCTTCGACGGCGCGGCCGAAGAGGAAATCCGCGGCATGCTGCGGCTGGCCTACCCGGACGACATCGCTGCGCGCAAGGGCCTCACCGCCTCGCGCACGCAGTGCACGCTGTACGACGGCCGCACCGGAGAGGCGTTCGAGCGCCCGGTCACCGTCGGCTACATGCACGTCCTGAAGCTGCACCACCTGGTCGACGACAAGATGCACGCGCGCTCCACGGGCCCGTACTCGCTCGTCACCCAGCAGCCGCTGGGCGGCAAGGCGCAGTTCGGCGGCCAGCGTTTCGGCGAAATGGAAGTCTGGGCGCTGGAAGCCTACGGCGCCGCGTACGTCCTGCAGGAAATGCTGACCGTCAAGTCCGACGACGTGAACGGCCGCACCAAGGTCTACGAGAACATCGTCAAGGGCGAACACGCGATCGACGCCGGCATGCCGGAATCGTTCAACGTGCTGGTCAAGGAAATTCGTTCGCTCGGTATCGACATCGAGTTGGAGAAGAACTGATCGCCACAGGCCCGGCTCTCACCGGCCGGGCCCTTCCGAGAAGTTCACCGTATCAATCGATCAGTTACCGAGTTATTAGGAGAGATGCATGAAGGGCTTGCTGGACCTTTTCAAGCAATTCACCCCCGATGAGCATTTCGATGCCATCAAGATCGGCCTCGCGTCGCCCGAGAAGATCCGCTCGTGGTCTTTCGGCGAAGTCAAGAAGCCGGAAACCATCAACTACCGGACGTTCAAGCCGGAGCGTGATGGCCTGTTCTGCGCCAAGATCTTCGGTCCCATCAAGGACTACGAGTGCCTGTGCGGCAAGTACAAGCGCCTGAAGCACCGCGGCGTCATCTGCGAGAAGTGCGGCGTCGAAGTCACGCAGACCAAGGTCCGCCGCGACCGCATGGGTCACATCGACCTGGCGGCGCCGTGCGCACACATCTGGTTCCTGAAGTCGCTGCCCTCGCGCCTGGGCCTCGTGCTCGACATGACGCTGCGCGACATCGAGCGCGTGCTGTACTTCGAAGCCTACGTGGTCGTGGACCCGGGCATGACCCCGCTCAAGAAGTTCTCGATCATGACCGAGGACGACTACGAGGCCAAGCATGCCGAGTTCGGTGACGAGTTCACCGCGCTGATGGGCGCCGAGGGCATCAAGAAGCTGCTGGAGGAGATGGATCTCGACGTCGAGATCGACAAGCTCCGCAACGACATGACCGGCTCCGAGCTGAAGGTCAAGAAGAATTCCAAGCGCCTCAAGGTGATGGAAGCCTTCAAGAAGTCGGGCATCAAGCCCAACTGGATGATCATGGACGTGCTGCCGGTGCTGCCGCCGGACCTGCGTCCGCTCGTCCCGCTGGACGGCGGCCGCTTCGCCACGTCGGACCTGAACGACCTCTATCGTCGCGTCATCAACCGCAACAACCGTCTCGCACGTCTGCTGGAGCTCAAGGCTCCGGAAATCATCGTGCGCAACGAGAAGCGGATGCTGCAGGAGGCGGTGGACTCGCTGCTGGACAACGGCCGTCGTGGCAAGGCGATGACCGGCGCCAACAAGCGCGCCCTGAAGTCGCTCGCCGACATGATCAAGGGCAAGTCGGGCCGCTTCCGCCAGAACCTGCTGGGCAAGCGCGTCGACTACTCCGGCCGTTCCGTCATCACCGTGGGCCCGACTCTGAAGCTGCACCAGTGCGGCCTGCCCAAGCTGATGGCCATCGAGCTGTTCAAGCCGTTCATCTTCTCGCGTCTCGAAGCCATGGGCATCGCGACGACGATCAAGGCGGCCAAGAAGGAAGTCGAAGCCGGCACGCCGGTGGTGTGGGACATCCTTGAAGAAGTCATCAAGGAACACCCGGTCATGCTGAACCGCGCGCCGACGCTGCACCGCCTGGGCATCCAGGCGTTCGAGCCGGTGCTGATCGAAGGCAAGGCGATCCAGCTGCACCCGCTCGTCTGCGCGGCGTTCAACGCCGACTTCGACGGTGACCAGATGGCCGTCCACGTGCCGCTGTCGATCGAGGCGCAGATGGAAGCGCGCGCGCTGATGCTCGCGTCCAACAACGTGCTGTTCCCGGCCAACGGCGAACCGTCGATCGTGCCCTCGCAGGACGTGGTGCTGGGCCTGTACTACGCCACCCGCGAGCGCATCAACGGCAAGGGCGAAGGCATGGTCTTCAAGGACATCGCGGAAATGCTGCGTGCCCTGGAGAACGGCGTCGTCGAGATCACCGCCAAGATCAACGTCATGCTTCCGGAATGGACGAAGAACGCCGACGGCGTGTTCGTCGAGACCATCAAGCTGACCGAGACCACCGTCGGCCGTGCGCTGCTGTCCGAGATCCTGCCCAAGGGCCTGCCGTTCTCGAACATCAACAAGGCGCTCAAGAAGAAGGAAATCTCGCGCCTGATCAACACGTCCTTCCGCAAGTGCGGCCTGAAGGAAACCGTCGTCTTCGCGGACAAGCTCCTGCAGAACGGCTTCCGCCTGGCCACGCGCGCCGGCATCTCGATCGCCATCGACGACATGCTGGTTCCGAAGGAAAAGCCGGGCCTCATCGAGCGCGCCGAGAAGGAAGTCAAGGAGATCGAGCAGCAGTACGTCTCGGGTCTCGTGACGGCCGGCGAGCGCTACAACAAGGTCGTCGACATCTGGGGCAAGACCGGTGACGAAGTGGGCAAGGTCATGATGGCCCAGCTCGCCAAGCAGAAGGTCACGGACCGCAACGGCAAGGAAGTGGACCAGGAGTCGTTCAACTCCATCTACATGATGGCCGACTCCGGCGCCCGCGGTTCCGCGGCGCAGATCCGCCAGCTGGCCGGCATGCGCGGCCTGATGGCCAAGCCGGACGGCTCCATCATCGAGACGCCGATCACCGCGAACTTCCGCGAAGGCCTGAACGTTCTGCAGTACTTCATCTCCACCCACGGCGCCCGCAAGGGCCTCGCGGACACGGCGCTGAAGACCGCGAACTCCGGCTACCTGACGCGTCGTCTCGTGGACGTCACGCAGGATCTGGTCGTCACCGAGGAAGACTGCGGCACGCAGAACGGCCTCGCGATGCGCGCCCTGGTCGAAGGCGGTGAAGTCATCGAGTCGCTGCGCGATCGCGTCCTCGGCCGCGTGACCGCCATCGAGGTGCTGCACCCCGAGACGCAGGAAGTCGTCCTGGGCGCCACCGAGATCCTGTCCGAAGACGTACTCGACAAGCTCGAGGCCGTCGGCGTTGACGAGATCAAGGTACGCACGCCGCTGACCTGCACGACGCGCTTCGGCCTGTGCGCGCGCTGCTACGGCCGCGACCTGGGCCGTGGCGGCCTGATCAACGTCGGCGAAGCGGTCGGCGTGATCGCGGCGCAGTCGATCGGCGAGCCGGGCACGCAGCTGACCATGCGCACGTTCCACATCGGTGGCGCGGCGTCGCGTGCGGCGGTGGCCTCCAGCGTCGACGCGAAGTCGGACGGCGTGATCGGCTTCAACCCGACGATGCGCTACGTCACGAACGGCAAGGGCGAACTGGTGGTGATCTCGCGTTCCGGCGAAATCATCATCCTGGATCCGCACGGCCGCGAGCGCGAGCGTCACAAGGTGCCGTACGGCGCCCTGCTGAACGTCAAGGCCGACCAGGCCGTCAAGCACGGCCACGTGCTGGCGAACTGGGATCCGCTGACCCGTCCGATCATCACGGAATTCGCCGGCCGAGCGAACTTCGAGAACGTCGAGGAAGGCGTCACGGTCGCCAAGCAGGTCGACGAAGTCACCGGCCTGTCCACGCTGGTCGTGATCGATCCGAAGCGCCGCGGCGCCGCCAAGATCGTCCGTCCGCAGGTCAAGCTGCTCGACGCGCAGGGCCACGAGGTCAAGATCCCCGGCACCGACCACTCGGTGACGATCGGCTTCCAGGTCGGCTCGCTGATCCAGATCCGCGACGGCCAGGAACTGATGCCTGGTGAAGTGCTCGCGCGTATTCCGGTCGAAGGCCAGAAGACCCGCGACATCACCGGCGGTCTGCCGCGCGTGGCCGAGCTGTTCGAAGCCCGCAGCCCGAAGGACAAGGGCACGCTGGCCGAGAAGACCGGCACCGTGTCGTTCGGCAAGGAGACCAAGGGCAAGGTCCGCCTGCAGATCACCGATCCGGAAGGCGTGGTCCACGAGGAACTCGTGCCGAAGGAAAAGAACATCCTGGTGCACGAAGGCCAGGTGGTCAACAAGGGCGAGAGCGTCGTCGACGGCCCGGCCGATCCGCAGGACATCCTGCGCCTGCTGGGTGTCGAGGAACTGGCGCGCTACATCGTCGACGAAGTGCAGGACGTCTATCGTCTGCAGGGCGTGAAGATCAACGACAAGCACATCGAGGTGATCGTTCGCCAGATGCTGCGCCGCGTGCAGATCTCCAACCCCGGCGACACGGCCTACATCCTCGGCGAGCAGGTGGAGCGTTCCGAGCTGCACGGCACGAACGACCGCATGCGCGCCGAAGGCAAGCTGCCGGCCACGTACTCCGACGTGCTGCTGGGCATCACCAAGGCCTCGCTGTCGACCGACTCGTTCATCTCGGCCGCGTCCTTCCAGGAAACGACCCGCGTGCTCACCGAGGCTGCCATCATGGGCAAGCGCGACGAGCTGCGTGGCCTGAAGGAAAACGTCATCGTCGGCCGCCTGATCCCGGCCGGCACGGGCATGGCCTTCCACTCGGCCCGCAAGGCCAAGGAAGACATGGACGAGAACGAGCGCCGTGCGATCGCGCTGCAGGAGGCCGAGGAACTGGCCGCGGCGCAGCTGGCGCAGCTGGACTCGACGCCGGCCGGCGGCGAGCAGCTGGCCGAGTAAGGCGAGCGTCTCAGGGCACTCCTCGCGGGTGTCCCGGACGAGAAAGGGCGGCCCGTGGGTCGCCCTTTTTTCTTGGTCGATTGCTGCCCGGTACGTCTGCGAGCCGTTGGCTTGGTGGCCCGCATGCTGGACCGACGGCTCCGGCCGCAATGACGAAGGCGACCCGCGGGTCGCCTTTTTCTTGCCGGAACGCGACTGTTGCTGCGGTGCAGCGCGGCACTTGATCCAGATCAAAGTCCGGCATCGACGGTCGCGCCGCGGCCATCCTTCGGCATCCGAACGACTTTGCCCGTCAACTGCGCGAAAAAGCCGCGCGGGGTCGGGGGTTCGCTCTAGAAATACCCGTGCGCCGCACCCACTTTGGCGCGCGCCCGGAAACAAAGTTTGGCAAAATAACCAGGATTAGCCCAACCCACCCCGACGTCAACCCCTTGGAAACCCGAGGGGATCATGCCTCGGGGGGCCCCGTCGAGAGGGAAATGACACAAGCCCGCACCAGTACACGCCTTTCCGGCGTGCTGACATTCGCCATGGCCGCGCTGCTGAGCGGCTGCCACTACTCGGTCCTCGACCCCAAGGGCCAGATCGCCGCGGACGAGAAGTCCCTGATCATCACCGCCACGCTGCTGATGCTGATCGTGGTGATCCCGGTGATCATCCTGACGCTGTGGTTCGCGTGGAAGTACCGCGCGTCCAACACCTCGGCCACCTACACGCCCAACTGGTCGTACTCGCACCGCATCGAGGCCGTGTGCTGGGGCATCCCGTGCGCGATCATCCTGGTGCTGGGCATCCTGACGTGGAAGACCACGCACCAGCTGGACCCGTTCCGCCCGATAGACTCCAAGGTCAAGCCGATGGAGATCGACGTCGTGTCGCTCGACTGGAAGTGGCTGTTCATCTACCCCGAGCAGCACATCGCCACGGTCAACGAGATCCACATCCCGGCGGGCACGCCGGTGAAGTTCAAGATCACGTCCGACACCGTCATGAACGTGTTCTTCATCCCGCAGCTGGGCAGCCAGATCTACGCGATGGCCGGCATGCAGACGCAGGTCAACCTGATCGCCGACCAGGCCGGCGTGTACGACGGCCTGTCGACCAACTTCAGCGGCGCGGGCTTCCCCGACATGAAGTTCACGGCCACCGCCGGCACGCAGGAAGAGTTCGATGCCTGGGTCGCGAAGGTCAAGGCGTCGCCGGACAAGCTGGGCCTGGACAACTACGGCGACCTGGCCAAGCCGTCCAAGAAGGATCCGGTGAAGTACTTCTCCAACGTCGAGCCGGTGCTGTTCGCGGCCGTCCTGGACAAGTACATGGACAAGTCGTCCGGCCTGAAGCTGGCCGACAAGATCTGTCTGCCTGCCAAGGTCGTGGCGGTGGATTCCAAGGAACGCGCGGAGTAAAAAGACGTGGAACTGATGTTCGGCAAGCTGACGTGGGACGCCATTCCGTTCCATGAACCCGTCGCCATGGGCGGCGTGATGGGGATGGTCCTCGCGGCCATCGCGGTGCTCGGGGGCGTGACCTACTTCAAGAAGTGGGGCTACCTCTATCGCGAATGGCTCACCTCGGTGGACCACAAACGCCTGGGCGTGATGTACATCCTGCTGGCGCTCGTGATGCTGCTGCGCGGCTTCGCCGACGCGCTGATGATGCGCACCCAGCAGGCGATCGCGGTGGGCGGCAACGAGGGCTTCCTGCACCCCGACCACTACAACCAGGTGTTCACGGCGCACGGCGTGATCATGATCTTCTTCATGGCCATGCCGTTCATGGTGGGCCTGGTGAACATCGTGGTGCCGCTGCAGATCGGCGCGCGCGACGTCGCGTTCCCGTTCGTGAACTCGCTGAGCTACTGGCTGACGTTCTCCGGCGCGATGCTGGTCAACATCTCGCTGGCCCTCGGCGAATTCGGCCGCACGGGCTGGCTGGCGTACCCGCCGCTGTCCGAGCTGGCGTACAGCCCGGGCGTGGGCGTCGACTACTACATCTGGGCGCTGCAGATCTCCGGCCTGGGCACGCTGCTGACCGGCGTCAACTTCCTGGTGACCATCGTCAAGATGCGCGCGCCGGGCATGACCTGGATGCGCCTGCCGGTGTTCACGTGGACGGCGCTGGTCGCCAACGTGCTGATCATCCTGGCTTTCCCGATCCTGACCGTCTCGCTGGCGATGCTGGGTGCCGACCGCTACCTGGGCATGCACTTCTTCACCAACGACGGCGGCGGCAACGCCATGATGTACGTCAACCTCATCTGGGCCTGGGGCCACCCCGAGGTGTACATCCTGGTGCTGCCGGCGTTCGGCATCTTCTCGGAGATCGCCGCCACGTTCAGCTCCAAGAAGCTGTTCGGCTACACCTCGATGGTCTACGCCACGATCGCGATCACGATCCTGTCGTTCGTCGTGTGGCTGCACCACTTCTTCACGATGGGCTCGGGCGCGAACGTCAACGCGTTCTTCGGCATCGCCACGATGCTGATCTCGATCCCGACGGGCGTGAAGATCTTCAACTGGATGTTCACGATGTACCGCGGTCGCGTGCGCATGGAAACGCCCATGCTGTGGACGATCGGCTTCATCATCACCTTCGTGATCGGCGGCATGACCGGCGTCATGCTGGCGGTGCCGGGCGCGGACTTCGTGCTGCACAACAGCCTGTTCCTGATCGCGCACTTCCACAACGTGATCATCGGCGGCGTGCTGTTCGGCTACGTGGCCGGCATGGTGTACTGGTTCCCGAAGGCGTTCGGCTTCAAGCTGCACGAAGGCCTGGGCAAGATCTCGTTCTGGTGCTGGCTGGTCGGCTTCTGGGTCGCCTTCATGCCGCTGTACATCCTCGGCTTCATGGGCATGACCCGCCGCATGCAGCACTACGACACCGCCGAATGGCAGCCGTTCCTGGTCGTCGCGTTCCTCGGCGCGCTGATCGTGGCCGCCGGCATCGGCGCGATGGTGCTGCAGCTGGCCTACAGCGTCTGGAAGCGCGACGAGCTCAAGGACGTCACGGGCGACCCGTGGGGCGGCCGCACGCTGGAATGGTCGACGGCCTCGCCGCCGCCGTTCTATAACTTCGCGCACACGCCGGTGGTGCACTCGCTGGACGCGCTCGCGTTCATGAAGGAGCACGGCATGCACCTGCAGCGCAACGAGCGCTACGCCGAGATCCACATGCCGCGCAACACCGCCGTCGGCCTGATCATGGGCCTGCTGAGCATCGCGCTGGGCTTTGGCCTCATCTGGCACATCTGGTGGATGGCCATCGTCGGCTTCGTCGGAATGATCGTGGCGTTCGTCGCCCGCTCGTTCGACGAAGACGTCGACTACTACGTGCCGATCCCCGAGGTCGAGCGAATCGAAAACGCACGCTATCAAGCGATGGCTGCTCATCAGGGGTAAGCGCGTGTCCGGCCTCGTCATTCAACAATCCCAAACCTTCGGCGCGCACCCGCACGCCGACGCTCCGGACCACGAGCATCACCACGATGCGGGCGGCAACACCGTCTTCGGGTTCTGGATCTACCTGATGAGCGACTGCCTGCTGTTCGCTTGCCTGTTCGCCGGTTACGCGGTCCTGTACCGCAACACCGCGGGCGGCCCGAGCGGCAGGGAGTTCTTCGACCTCAAGTACGTCGGCGTCGAGACGCTGTTCCTGCTGCTGAGCTCGATCACCTACGGCATGGCCATGCTGGGGACGCTCAAGCGCAACGCCACCAAGGTGCTGCTGTGGCTGGCGATCACGGGCCTGTTCGGCCTGGGCTTCATCGGCATGGAACTCAACGAATTCCATCACCTGATCGAGGAAGGCAACGGCCCCGGCCGCAGCGCCTTCCTGTCGGCGTTCTTCTCCCTCGTGGGCACCCACGGCATCCACGTCACGTCGGGCCTGGTCTGGCTGTGCGTGCTGATGTACCAGGTGCTGCGCAAGGGCGTCACCGAGACGAACCGCACGCGCCTGATGTGCCTGAGCCTGTTCTGGCACTTCCTGGACATCGTCTGGATCTGCGTGTTCACCGTCGTCTACCTGATGGGCTGCCTCTGATCATGGCCACCTCGAACTCCCAATTCCGCAACTCGTCGATCGACCCGGCATCGGGTACCTTCGGCCGCCGCAACGCGGCGCGCTACGTCGGCGGCACGGTCGCCGGCGAGTCCCACGCCAGCGTCAAGTCGTACCTGATCGGCTTCGTGCTGTCCGTGATCCTCACCGCCGTCCCGTTCGGCCTGGTGATGAACGCGAACCACTACGGCTTCACGGCGGACACGGTGCTCGCCGCGATCCTGCTGCTGGCCGTCGTGCAGGTGTTCGTGCACGTCGTCTACTTCCTGCACATGGACCGCTCGGCGGAGCAGCGCTGGAACGTGCTGGCCTTCTCGTTCACGGTGATGATCCTGGCGATCGTCGTGGCCGGCTCGATCTGGATCATGCACAACGCGACCTCCAACATGGCGCACGACATGGCGCCGACCAGCTCCGAGGGCATGATCCCGCAGAAGTGAGCCGGCTCCGGCCCGTTCTCGAAGGCGCCCCGCGGGGCGCCTTCGTCGTTCTGGGCCCGACTATTGCCATGGCCGGCCCATGGCAGCAATTCATCGCAGTCCACGAATCGGCCTCGCGTGCGCGCTCGCGCTCGCGTGCGTCGCGGGCGCGTCCCGCGCGCAGGACGCGCCTGTGCAGGCGCCTCGGCTCGCCCTGGACGGCACGCCCGAATCCGCGCCCGAGCCCGAGCCCGAGCCCGAGCGCAGCGCCGCGATCCCCGCGCTCGAGATCGTCGCGTTCGACCTGCTGCTGAGCAACTTCAACCGCGCGACCAGCGGCTCGCACGACTACGACGTCAGCTGGCACTCGATCGAGCACAACCTGCGCGGCCCCTGGGTGGTGGACAACGACCCGTTCAGCGTCAACCAGTTCGCCCATCCGTACCAGGGCTCGCTGTACCACGCCACCGGGCGCAGCATGGGGCTGGACTACTGGCAGGCGTCGGCGCTGACCTTCGGCGGCAGCCTGTGGTGGGAGATCACCGGCGAGAGGACGCCGCCGTCCAAGAACGACCAGGTGGCCAGCGGCATCGCCGGCAGCTTCTTCGGCGAGCCGCTGTTCCGCATGGCGCACCTGGTGGGCGACCACAGCAGCCTGCCGACGTGGCTGCGGCCGTGGGTTGCGAGCGCGATCTCGCCGCCGGTCGGCGTGAACCGCTGGGCTTTCGGCGATCGCTACGGCGCCGTCTTCGATGACCATGACCCCGCCTACTACAGCCGTCTGCACGTCGGCGGCAACCACGTCACCAACGACAACTTCGCATCCAGCAACGGCGTGAAGACCAAGGCCGCGCAGGTCGACTACCAGATGGACTACGGCCTGCCGGGCAAGCCCGGCTACTCGTACCGCCGGCCGTTCGACTACTTCAACTTCCAGGCGGTGCTGTCGAGCTCGAACGGCATCGAGAACCTGACCTCCAACGGCCTGCTGCTGGGCGACCGGTTCGGCTGGGGCGACAACGTGCGCGGCATCGCCGGCGTCTACGGCGGCTACGAGTACCTGGCACCGCAGGTGTTCCGCGTGTCGACGACGTCGGCGTCGCTGGGCACGACGCTGCAGTGGTGGGCCACCGAGAAGCTGGCGGTGCAGGGCGGCGTGTCGGGTGGCTTCGGCTACGCGGCCGCGAGCTCGACGCTGCGCAACGTCGACTCGACCGAGTACCACTACGGCATGGCGCCGCGCGGCGCGATGAACCTGCGGCTGATCGAGGGCGACCGGCTCTCGCTGGACGTCGGCGCGCGCATCGTCACGCTCGGCCGCATCGCCAACCGCCGCGCCGGCCGCGACGACGTCTCACGCGTGGAGTCGGCGCTCACCTGGCGCGTCGCCGGGCCGCACGCGATCGGCATCAGCTACGTCTGGTCGCACCGCAGCGCAGCGTTCCCCGGCGGCGTCGAGCAGCGCCAGACGCTGGGACAGTTCGGCGTCTACTACACGTTGCTCGGCCGGCAGGACTTCGGTGCCGTCGAGTGGCGCCATCCGGACTAGGACCCGTTCACACTCAATGCACGCCCGCGCCGGTCGCCTGCGGCCACCGCCCTGCGGGTGGCGGAGCAGAAAGGCGGCCTTCGGCGTTGCTCGCGCTTGTCGTGGCGCCACCACGCCTGCGCACTCCGGCTTTGAAGGCGGCTTTCTGCGTTGCCACGCAGGCGCGCATTGAGTATGGACAGGCCCTAGCCCAGTTCGGCCGACCAGACCTCCGGGCGGCACACGCGCAGCCCGTGCCGCGCCAGCGCCTTGCGCGCGAGCTTCAGAAGCGCCTTGTCGCGCGTGACCAGCGTGTGGGCGCGGGCGGCGATCGCCAGGTCGATGAACTTCTGGTCGTCGGCGTCGGTGCAGTGCAGGCGGCCGGCGGCGCCCAGCGGTGCGGGGATGTCGACGGCCCGGCCGTGGCGCGCCCAGGTCGCGGCGGCGGCCGCCGGGTCGACCAGCCAACGCTCGCCGAAGCCCTTGGCGGCGACGAAGTCGAACTCGGCGCGCATTTCGAAAGTGAATATCCACTCCCATTCCTGCCCCGCCAGGGCGGCTTCCCAGTTCGAGCAGACCGGGTTGCGGAAGACCATCCAGTCAAACAGGGACTGGCTGTCGATGACGATCAACTGGCGCGGCATCCGCGCAGGATAGCCGCTGGCGAGGCGTCCGCCGGAGTGGGGCGCTTGCGACGGAAATGCGGGCGGACTATAATCCTCGGCTCTCCGGCAGTCCCACGACTGCTGCGCTTCATCGTCCACGTTTTTTACGCCGCAGGTTCCGGCCCGGCGCGCTCCCCAAGGGAAGCCGCGCCTCGATGCGAATCTCCAGCGCCTTTGACGGCACGCTTGCAGCGATTCGGACGTGACTCGCGCCGCTCCCCCTGACTTCAAACGCAGGCGGGCGCTCGTGGGCCGATTGCCGGGGGATTTCGAGAACACGTAACTTCAAACGGGAACAAGTTACCCATGCCTACCATCAACCAGCTTGTACGCCACGGCCGCGAGGTCGAGGTCGTCAAGTCCAAGTCGCCTGCGATGCAGAACTGCCCGCAGCGCCGTGGCGTGTGCACTCGCGTGTACACCACCACGCCGAAGAAGCCGAACTCCGCGCTTCGCAAGGTCGCCAAGGTGCGCCTGACCAACGGTTTCGAGGTCATCTCGTACATCGGCGGTGAGGGGCACAACCTGCAAGAGCACAGCGTCGTGCTCGTGCGCGGCGGACGTGTCAAGGATCTGCCAGGTGTGCGCTACCACATCGTGCGCGGCTCCCTCGACCTGCAGGGCGTCAAGGATCGCAAGCAAGCGCGCTCCAAGTACGGCGCGAAGCGCCCGAAGAAGGCCTGAGCCCGGGCTCTGGTCGCAAGACCGACAGTCCTTGTCGGCACACTGGATTGCGGAGAAGCCGAGCATCGGTTTCCGAGCGAGTTTGCGGTGGAGTGAAAAGAACGCTCCGCCGAGTAAGTGGATGGTCCCATTCGACACGGTGGCCATCCGGGCTGTCGGGCTTCAAGCCTGGCACCAACTGAAGCACTGGAAGGAAGAACCATGCCTCGTCGTCGCGAAGTACCCAAGCGCGAGATCCTGCCCGACCCGAAGTTCGGATCGGTGGACCTCTCGAAGTTCATGAACGTCGTGATGGAGTCCGGCAAGAAGGCCGTGGCTGAACGCATCATCTACGGCGCGCTGGATCAGATCGAGAAGAAGGCCAACAAGGATCCGCTGGAGATCTTCATGGTCGCGATCAACAACGTGAAGCCGATGGTCGAAGTCAAGTCCCGCCGCGTCGGCGGTGCGAACTACCAAGTTCCCGTGGAAGTTCGCCCCGTCCGCCGCATGGCGCTGGCCATGCGCTGGCTCAAGGACAGCGCCCGCAAGCGTGGCGAGAAGTCGATGTCGGCCCGCCTGGCCAACGAACTGCTCGAGGCCTCGGAAGGCCGCGGCGGCGCCATGAAGAAGCGTGATGAAGTTCACCGCATGGCCGAAGCCAACAAGGCGTTCTCGCACTTCCGCTTCTAAAGTCCCACCCTCAGTCCCCTCCGGCCGCTCTTCGGGTTGTCACCAACCCGCGGGCGGCCCACGTATTTGGAGCCCACCATGTCCCGCAAGACCCCCATCGAGCGCTACCGCAACATCGGTATCTCGGCGCACATCGATGCCGGCAAGACCACGACGACCGAACGCATCCTGTACTACACCGGCGTGAACCACAAGATCGGTGAAGTGCACGACGGCGCCGCCACGATGGACTGGATGGAGCAGGAGCAGGAGCGCGGCATCACGATCACGTCGGCTGCCACGACCTGCTTCTGGAAGGGCATGGAGAGCAACTTCCCCGAGCACCGCATCAACATCATCGACACCCCGGGCCACGTCGACTTCACGATCGAAGTCGAGCGCTCGATGCGCGTGCTCGACGGTGCGTGCATGGTGTACTGCGCCGTGGGCGGCGTGCAGCCGCAATCGGAAACCGTCTGGCGCCAGGCCAACAAGTACCAGGTGCCCCGCCTCGCGTTCGTCAACAAGATGGACCGCACCGGCGCGAACTTCTACAAGGTCTATGACCAGATGAAGGTTCGCCTGAAGGCCAACCCGGTGCCCATCGTCATCCCCATCGGCGCCGAAGAGAACTTCACCGGCGTGATCGACCTCATCAAAATGAAGGCGATCATCTGGGACGAAGCCTCGCAAGGCATGAAGTTCGACTACCGCGACATCCCGGACGACCTCAAGGCCGAAGCCGTGAAGTGGCGCGAGAACATGCTCGAGGCCGCCGCCGAGTCGAGCGAAGAGATGATGAACAAGTACCTCGAAGTCGGTGACCTCACCGAAGACGAGATCAAGCTCGCCATCCGCACGCGCACGATCGCCGCCGAGATCCAGCCGATGCTGTGCGGCACCGCGTTCAAGAACAAGGGCGTGCAGCGCATGCTCGACGCCGTGATCGAATTCATGCCGTCGCCGATCGATGTCCCCCCGGTTCCGGGCCTGGACGAAGACGACAAGGAAGTCGTGCGTCGCGCCGACGACAACGAGAAGTTCGCCGCACTGGCGTTCAAGCTGATGACTGACCCGTACGTCGGCCAGCTGACGTTCGTGCGCGTCTACTCGGGCGTGCTGAAGTCGGGCGACTCGGTCTACAACCCGATCCGCGGCAAGAAGGAACGCATCGGCCGTATCCTGCAGATGCACGCCAACCAGCGTGAGGAAATCAAGGAAATTCTCGCCGGCGACATCGCCGCCTGCGTGGGCCTGCGCGAAGTGACCACCGGCGAGACGCTGTGCGATCCGGAAGCCATCGTGACGCTCGAGCGCATGGTGTTCCCGGAGCCCGTGATCTCGCAGGCCGTCGAGCCCAAGACCAAGGCCGACCAGGAGAAGATGGGCATCGCGCTGGGCCGCCTGGCCGCGGAAGATCCGTCGTTCCGCCTGCGCACCGACGAAGAGTCCGGCCAGACCATCATCTCCGGCATGGGCGAGCTCCACCTGGAAATCATCGTCGACCGCATGAAGCGCGAGTTCGGCGTGGAAGCCAACGTCGGCAAGCCGCAAGTGGCCTACCGCGAGACGATCCGCAAGATCGCCAAGGACGTCGAAGGCAAGTTCGTTCGCCAATCGGGCGGCAAGGGCCAGTACGGCCACGTCGTGCTGACCGTCGAGCCGCAAGAGCCGGGCGTGGGCTTCGAGTTCGTCGATGCCACCAAGGGCGGCGTGGTCCCGAAGGAATTCATCCCTGCCGTCAAGAAGGGCGTCGAAGACACCCTGCCCGCGGGCGTGCTGGCCGGCTACCCGGTCGTCGACGTCAAGGTCACGCTGACCTTCGGTTCGTACCACGAAGTCGACTCGAACGAAAACGCGTTCAAGATGGCCGCCTCGATGGGCTTCAAGGAAGCCTGCCGCAAGGCCTCGCCGGTCATCCTCGAGCCGATGATGGCCGTGGAAGTCGAGACGCCGGAAGACTACGCCGGCTCGGTGATGGGCGACCTGTCGTCGCGTCGCGGCATGGTGCAGGGCATGGACGACATGCCCGGCGGCGGCAAGGTCATCAAGGCCGAAGTCCCGCTGTCGGAAATGTTCGGCTACTCGACCACGCTGCGTTCGATGTCGCAAGGTCGTGCCACGTACACGATGGAGTTCAAGCACTACTCGGAAGCCCCGAAGAACGTTGCTGACGCCATCATCACGTCGCGCGGCAAGAGCTAAGCAATTCAAGCCGGTCTTCGGCGGGACACGACTGCTGCCAGTGGCGGTCGATTCGTCCTCCCGCTGGAGACCTTAAACCGATCACTGGCACTGTTCTTTAGATACTCAGGAGTCCTGAAATGGCAAAAGGTAAATTCGAACGCACGAAGCCGCACGTGAACGTCGGCACCATCGGTCACGTCGACCATGGCAAGACCACGCTGACGGCGGCCATCACGACCGTGCTGTCGACCAAGTTCGGCGGCGAAGCCAAGGCGTACGACCAGATCGACGCGGCGCCCGAAGAAAAGGCGCGCGGCATCACGATCAACACGGCGCACGTCGAGTACGAGACGGCCAACCGCCACTACGCGCACGTGGACTGCCCGGGCCACGCCGACTACGTCAAGAACATGATCACCGGTGCGGCCCAGATGGACGGCGCCATCCTGGTGTGCTCGGCCGCTGACGGCCCGATGCCCCAGACGCGCGAGCACATCCTGCTGTCGCGCCAGGTCGGTGTTCCCTACATCATCGTGTTCCTGAACAAGGCCGACATGGTGGACGACGCCGAACTGCTCGAGCTGGTCGAGATGGAAGTTCGCGAGCTGCTGAGCAAGTACGACTTCCCCGGCGACGACACCCCGATCATCAAGGGTTCGGCCAAGCTGGCGCTCGAAGGCGACAAGGGCGAGCTGGGCGAGCAGGCCATCATGAAGCTGGCCGACGCGCTCGATTCGTACATCCCGACGCCGGAACGTGCCGTGGACGGCGCTTTCCTGATGCCCGTCGAAGACGTGTTCTCGATCTCGGGTCGCGGCACCGTGGTGACCGGCCGTATCGAGCGCGGCCTGGTCAAGGTCGGCGAGGAAATCGAGATCGTCGGTATCCGCGCGACGCAAAAGACGACCTGCACGGGCGTGGAAATGTTCCGCAAGCTGCTGGATCAAGGCCAGGCCGGCGACAACGTCGGTATCCTGCTGCGCGGCACCAAGCGTGAAGAAGTCGAGCGTGGCCAGGTGCTGTGCAAGCCCGGTTCGGTCAAGCCGCACACGCACTTCACCGGCGAGATCTATGTCCTGTCCAAGGACGAAGGCGGCCGTCACACGCCGTTCTTCAACAACTATCGTCCGCAGTTCTACTTCCGCACGACGGACGTGACCGGCGCGATCGAGCTGCCCAAGGACAAGGAAATGGTCATGCCGGGCGACAACGTGTCGATCACGGTCAAGCTGATCGCCCCGATCGCCATGGAAGAAGGCCTGCGCTTCGCCATCCGTGAAGGCGGCCGCACCGTCGGCGCCGGCGTCGTCGCCAAGATCATCGAGTAACTCTTGCGTGATGCGGGCGCGCCGCCTCCCGGCGGCGCGCCCTGTTTCCCGAACTACCGTCGGCTTCGCCGACATCGCTCTTTGAGGACATCATCATGCAAAAGCAAAAGATCCGTATCCGCCTGAAGGCCTTCGACTACAAGCTGATCGACCAGTCGGCCCTCGAGATCGTCGAGACCGCCAAGCGCACCGGCGCCATCGTCAAGGGCCCGGTGCCTCTGCCGACGCGCCTGCAGCGTTTCGACATCCTGCGTTCGCCGCACGTCAACAAGACGAGCCGCGACCAGTTCGAGATCCGCACGCACCAGCGCCTGATGGACATCGTCGACCCGACGGACAAGACCGTCGACGCGCTGATGAAGCTCGACCTGCCCGCGGGCGTGGACGTCGAGATCAAGCTGCAGTAAGCAGGGCGGTTGCGGGATCTCCCGCATCTGCTATAATCGTAGGCTCTGCGAGAAGCCCCCTGTCCGGAAACCCGGGCCAGGGGCTTTTACGCTGAACCAGTCTGCCCGGCCAATCGATGTCGGGTTTGTCAAACAAAGGCTCCGGAGCCCCGAAATGGGCGAACGGGCTGGAGAAAACCATGTCTCTGAGCAATCGTCTCGGATTGCTGGGTCGCAAGGTGGGCATGATGCGCATCTTCACGGACGACGGCGATGCCGTGCCTGTGACGGTGATCGACGTGTCCAACAATCGCGTCACCCAGGTGAAGACCGTCGACACCGACGGCTACACCGGCGTCCAGGTCGCTTTCGGTTCGCGCAAGGCCTCGCGCGTCACCAAGCCCGAAGCGGGCCACCTCGCCAAGGCCGGCGTCGAAGCCGGCACCATCCTGAAGGAATTCCGGGTCACCCCGGAAGTCGCCGCCGAATACAAGCCGGGCACCGTCGTGCCGGTCGGCCTGTTCGAAGTGGGCCAGTCCGTCGACGTGCAAGGCACCTCGATCGGCAAGGGCTTCGCGGGCACCATCAAGCGCCACAACTTCGGCTCGCAGCGCGCGTCGCACGGCAACAGCCGTTCGCACAACGTGCCGGGCTCGATCGGCATGGCGCAGGATCCGGGCCGCGTGTTCCCGGGCAAGCGCATGTCGGGCCACCTCGGCGACGAGACCGTCACCGTGCAGAACCTCGACATCGTCCGCGTGGACGCCGAGCGTTCGCTGCTGCTCGTCAAGGGCGCGATCCCCGGCTCGAAGAACGGCCACGTGGTCGTTCGCCACGCCGTCAAGGTCAAGGCCAAGAAGGGAGCCAACTGATGCAACTCGAGCTCCTCAACGAACAAGGCCAGGCGACTTCCAAGGTCGACGCGCCGGACACCGTGTTCGCGCGTGACTACAACGAAGCGCTGGTGCACCAGATCGTCGTGGCCTTCCAGGCCAACGCGCGCCAGGGCACCCGTTCGCAAAAGAACCGCGAAGAAGTCAAGCACTCGACGAAGAAGCCGTGGGCCCAGAAGGGCACCGGCCGCGCTCGCTCGGGCATGACCTCGTCCCCGATCTGGCGTGGAGGCGGTCGCGCCTTCCCGAATCGCCCCGACGAGAACTTCACGCAGAAGCTGAACAAGAAGATGTATCGCGCCGGCATGACCGCGATCCTCTCGCAGCTGGCCCGTGAAGGCCGCCTGGCCGTCGTCGACTCGTTCGACGTCGACGCGCCCAAGACGAAGCTGCTCGCGCAGAAGTTCAAGGACATGAGCCTGAGCTCCGTGATGGTCATCTCCGACAACGTCGGCGACAACCTCGCGCTCGCTTCGCGCAACCTGCCCAACGTGCTCGTCACCGAGCCGCGTTACGCCGATCCCCTGTCGCTGGTCTTCTACAAGAAGGTTCTGGTGACCAAGGCCGCGATCGAGCAGTTCAAGGAGATGTTCGCATGAGCACCGCCAAGAAATTCGACGAGAACCGTCTCGCGACGATCCTGATGGCTCCGATCATTTCGGAAAAGGCCACCAGCGTCGCCGAGAAGAACAACCAGGTGCTGTTCAAGGTCCTGCGCGACGCCACCAAGCCCGAGATCAAGGCTGCAGTCGAACTGCTGTTCAAGGTCGAGGTCGAGAGCGTGTCCACCGTTGTCCAGAAGGGTAAGGTCAAGCGCTTCGGCCGTTCGATCGGCCGCCGCGACCACGTCAAGAAGGCGTACGTGTCGCTGAAGGCTGGCCAAGAGCTCAACTTCTCCGGGGAGGCTGCGTAAATGGCCGTCGTCAAACTCAAGCCGACCTCGCCTGGCCGCCGCGCCGTCGTGAAGGTCGTGCACGCCCACCTGCACAAGGGCAAGCCCGAGGCGTCGCTGCTCGAGCCGCAGAAGCAGAATGCCGGCCGCAACAACAACGGCCACATCACGATCCGTCACAAGGGCGGTGGTCACAAGCACCACTACCGCGTCGTCGATTTCGTGCGCAACAAGGACGGCATCCCGGCGAAGGTCGAAACCATCGAGTACGACCCGAACCGCACCGCCCACATCGCGCTGGTCTGCTACGCCGACGGCGAGCGCCGCTACATCATCGCTCCGCGCGGCCTGGAAGTGGGTTCCACGATCCTGTCCGGCGCCGAAGCGCCGATCAAGGCCGGCAACACGCTCCCGATCCGCAACATCCCCGTCGGCTCGATCATCCACTGCGTGGAACTGCAGCCGGGCAAGGGCGCCCAGATCGCCCGCTCGGCCGGCACGTCCGTCACGCTGATGGCGCGCGAAGGCACCTACGCGCAGGTTCGCCTGCGCTCGGGTGAAGTGCGCAAGATCCACATCGACTGCCGCGCCACCATCGGCGAGACGTCCAACGAAGAGCACAACCTGCGCCAGTACGGCAAGGCCGGTGCGATCCGCTGGAAGGGCATCCGCCCGACCGTCCGCGGTGTCGCGATGAACCCGGTGGACCACCCGCACGGCGGCGGCGAAGGCCGCACCGGCGAGGGCCAGGTTCCTGTGTCGCCGTGGAACACGATGACCAAGGGCTATCGCACGCGCAACAACAAGCGCACGCAGACGATGATCGTCTCGCGCCGCAAGAAGTAAGGCTAGACCATGGCACGCTCTCTCAAGAAGGGTCCCTTCGTGGACCACCACCTTCTGGCCAAGGCCGAAAAGGCCGTCGCCACGAAGGACAAGAAGCCCATCAAGACCTGGTCGCGCCGCTCGACGATCCTGCCGGACTTCATCGGTCTGACGATCGCCGTGCACAACGGCAAGCAGCACGTGCCCGTGTACGTGTCCGACCAGATGGTCGGCCACAAGCTCGGCGAATTCGCGCTGACGCGGACCTTCAAGGGTCACCCGGCCGACAAGAAGGCCAAGCGCTAAGGAGCAGACGATGGAAACCAAAGCAATCGTCCGCGGCGTGCGACTGTCTGTCGACAAGGGTCGCCTGGTCGCTGACCTGATCCGCGGCAAGAAGGTCGGCCTGGCGCTCAACACGCTGGAATTCACGCAGAAGAAGGCCGCCGGCATCATCAAGAAGGCTCTGGAGTCCGCGATCGCGAACGCCGAGCACAACGACGGCGCCGACATCGACGAACTCAAGATCACCTCGATCTACGTGGAGCAGGGCACCACCCTGAAGCGTTTCTCGGCTCGTGCAAAGGGCCGCGGCAACCGCATCAGCAAGGGTACGTGCCACATCTACGTGACCGTCGGCAACTGACGCGCGCAAAGGAAGACTATGGGACAGAAAATCCACCCGACCGGCTTCCGCCTGCCCGTGACCCGGGCCTGGGCGTCGCGCTGGTATGCGTCGAACCGCAACTTCAGCCAGATGCTGGCCGAGGACCTGAAGGTTCGCGAATTCCTGAAGGGCAAGCTCAAGAATGCCGCGGTCTCGCGCATCCTGATCGAGCGCCCCGCCAAGAACGCCCGCATCACGATCTACTCGGCGCGTCCGGGCGTCGTGATCGGCAAGAAGGGCGAAGACATCGAGAACCTGAAGGCCGCGCTGGCCAAGCTGCTGAACGTCCCCGTGGCGGTCAACATCGAGGAAGTGCGCAAGCCTGAAATCGACGCTCAGCTGATCGCCGACTCGATCACCCAGCAGCTCGAGAAGCGCATCATGTTCCGCCGTGCGATGAAGCGCGCGATGCAGAACGCGATGCGGCTGGGCGCGCAGGGCATCAAGATCATGTCGTCGGGCCGCCTGAACGGCATCGAAATCGCGCGCTGCGAGTGGTACCGCGAAGGTCGCGTGCCCCTCCACACGCTGAAGGCCGACATCGACTACGGCTTCTCCGAAGCCAAGACGACGTACGGCGTCATCGGCTGCAAGGTCTGGGTCTATCGCGGCGACCGCCTCGCCAACGGCGAAGCACCCGTGATCCCGAAGACCGAAGGCGAAGACGATCGTCGTGGCCCGCGTGGTCCGCGTCGTGACGACCGTGGTGGCCGTGGGGCCCCGCGTAGCGACCGTGGTCCGCGTGATGGCGCCCCGCGTGCCGACGCCGCTGCCCCGGCTGGCGACAAGCCGGCCGTCAAGCGCGTCGTGCGCAAGGCTGCGGCCCCGGCCGCTGCCGAAGGCAAAGGAGAATAAGACATGCTGCAACCCGCACGTCGCAAGTTCCGCAAGGAACAGAAGGGCCGCAACACCGGCGTCGCCACCCGTGGCGCCGCCGTCTCGTTCGGCGAATTCGGCCTGAAGGCCACCGAGCGCGGCCGCATCACGGCTCGCCAGATCGAAGCGGCTCGTCGTGCCATCTCGCGCCACATCAAGCGCGGTGGTCGCATCTTCATCCGCATCTTCCCGGACAAGCCGATTTCGCAGAAGCCTGCCGAAGTCCGCATGGGTAACGGCAAGGGCAATCCGGAGTACTACGTCGCGGAGATCCAGCCGGGCAAGGTGCTCTACGAGATCAACGGTGTGCCGGAGCAACTGGCTCGCGAAGCGTTCACGCTTGCGGCTGCCAAGCTGCCGCTGAGCTGCACCTTCGTCGCGCGCCAACTCGGCCAGTGACCGGAGCAAATCAATGAAAGCATCTGAACTGCGGACCAAGGACGTCCCGGCGCTCGAAAAGGAAGTCACCGACCTCCTGCGCGCCCACTTCGGCCTGCGCATGCAGAAGGGCACTCAACAGCTGACGAACCACTCGCAGCTGAAGAACACCCGTCGTGACATCGCTCGCGCCAAGACCATCCTGGCCGAAAAGAAGGGAGCCGCGAAGTGACGCAAGCTCAAACCGCCGCGACCGAGAAGCCGCAAACCAACACGCGTACCCTCGTGGGCCGCGTGGTCAGCGACAAGCGCGCCAAGACCATCACGGTGCTCGTCGAGCGCCGCCACACGCACGAGCTGTACGGCAAGATCATCGGCCGCTCGCGCAAGTACCACGCCCACGACGAAAAGGGCGAGTACAAGATGGGCGACCTGGTCGAGATCGCTGAAACCCGTCCCATCTCGAAGACCAAGAGCTGGGTCGTGACCAAGCTGATCGAGAAGGCCCGCCTGGCCTGATCGAGCTGCCGCGCGGGCCGCAAAGCCCGCCGCCGCACAACGCGGCCGGAACGCTGGAATACTGGCGTCCCGGCCGTTTTTACTTCTCGGCGCGTCATTCCGGCGCCCGACCGACATTCAGGAGCGAGACATGACCATCCAGGTTGGCGACAAGCTGCCCGCGGGCACCCTCAAGGAATTCATCGAAGTCGAGACCGAGGGCTGCTCTCTCGGTCCGAACAACGTCGACGTGGCCGCCGCCAGCGCCGGCAAGACGGTGGCGCTGTTCGCGCTGCCCGGCGCCTTCACGCCCACCTGTTCGGCCAAGCACGTGCCGGGCTACGTCGCGCAGTTCGACGCGCTGCGTGCCGCGGGCGTCGACGAGATCTGGTGCGTGTCGGTCAACGACGCCTTCGTGATGGGCGCCTGGGCGCGCGACCAGAAGACGGCCGGCAAGGTCCGCATGCTGGGCGACGGCTCCGCCGCGTTCACGCAGGCCGTGGGCCTGCCGCTGGACCTCACCGCCAACGGCATGGGCCTGCGCTCCAAGCGCTACTCGATGCTGGTGGCCGACGGCGTCGTCAAGACGCTCAACGTCGAGGAGCCGGGCAAGTTCGAGGTGAGCGACGCCGACACGATGCTCAAGCAGGCCCAGGCGCTCAAGCGCTGAGCCGCGACGCCGTCCGCCAAGGCCGCCCGCGCGTCACGCGCGCGCGGCCTTTTTCATGCGCGCCACGTGCGAGCGTGACGGACTGCGCGGAGCCGGCGCGCCGCGGCGGCCGCCGCGCGCGCGTATCGCCCCAGAATCGTGCCATCCACACGACATCCGGGGAGCGGACGCGACATGGCCTTCACGATCAACGGCTGCGGCACGACCTTCTACGGCAGCGCCGACCCGCATCCCGACGGCTCGTACGTCGTCACCACCTGGGCCGTCTTCGTCTACCTGCCGTTGATCCCGCTGGGCTCGATGCGCGTGCTGCCCGTGAGCCAGGACCACCTGGCCTGGTACAAGCGCAGCGGCCAGCAGTACCGCTCGATCAAGGTGCCGCTGCACATGGCGCACCTGTGGAAGGGTTGGGGCGTGACGTTCGGGCTGTTCCTGCTGCTGGCCATGGCGGGCCGGCACTGATCCCTCGCGCGGGCGCCGGCGCGTGACGCCCGGGCGACCGCGTGCGCGTGCGTGCGACGAGCGGAGGAAACCCGGCCGCCAGCGGCGGGCGGTCGCGTGCACCGTCTGGTCAAATCGACGAGCGACGACCGGTCGCGCCATGACGGGATCCGCATGATTCGCTTCCTCCGCCCGGGGCTTGCCCGCGTGCTACCGTTGCTGATGCTCTCGATCGCTTCGCCGGCTCCGGCGGCCGACGCCGCCAGCGCCGCCGCGATGGCCGCGCCACCCGTGGCCGCCGTGCACCCGCACGACGTGGAGTCGCCCAGCGGCCCGCGCAACGACGACTACTACTGGCTGCGCGACGACACGCGCGAGAGCCCGCCCGTCCTCGACTACCTGCGTGCCGAGAACGCCTGGTACGAGCGGTACAGCGCGCGCTACCAGCCGCTCGAGGCGCAGGTGTTCGCCGAGATGAAGGCGCGCGTGAAGGAAGACGAGTCGACCGTGCCGTACGAGAAGAACGGCGACTGGTACGCGACGCGCTACGAGACCGGCAAGCAGTATCCGATCCACGTATGGCACCGCGGCCGCCCCGACGCGCCCGAGCAGGTGCTGCTGGACGTCAACCAGCTCGCGGTGGGCCACACCTTCTACGCGATCACCGGCCGCGAGGTCAGCGACCACCGCCGCTGGCTGGCCTACGCCGAGGACACCAACGGCCGGCGCCAGTACGTGATCCGCATCCGCGACCTGGCCACCGGGAAACTGCTGCCTGACACGATTCCCGGCACCAGCGGCGACATCGCGTGGGCCGCGGACGACCGCACGCTGTTCTACGTCGAGAACGACGCCACCACGCTGCGCAGCCGCCGCGTGAAGCGGCATGTCGTGGGCACCGACCCGTCGCACGACGTCGTGGTGCACGACGAGACCGACGAGAGCTGCTACACCAGCCTGCACCGCAGCGGCTCGCGCGCCTACGTCGTGATCGAGCTGAACAGCACCGAGTACGACGAGCAGCGCGTGCTCAAGGCCGCGGAGCCGCAAGGCCGCTTCGCGGTGGTCGCCCCGCGCGCGCCGCACCTGCACTACCGTGCCGACCACATCGGCCACCGCTGGGTGGTGCTGACCGACTGGGACGCGCCGAACTACCGCGTGATGGAAGTCGACGAGCGCCATCTCGGCGACCGCGCGCGCTGGCGTCCGCTGGTCGCGCACGACCCCAAGGTGCTGATCGAGGACATCCAGCTGTTCGACCGCTACCTGGTGCTCGACGAACGCAGCGACGGCCTGCGCCGCCTGCGGCTGCAGCGCTGGAAGGACGGCGCGCTGGCCGGCGCGCCGCAGGTACTGGCGGCCGACGAGCCGGCGTACGCGGCGTCGCTGGACGTCAACTTCAACCAGCACACCGACGTGCTGCGCTATCGCTACACGTCGCTGACGACGCCGTCCACCGTCTATGACGTCGACATGGCGAGCGGCCAGCGCACGCTGCGCAAGCGCGACGACGTGATCGGCTACGACCCGGCCCTCTACGTCACCGAGCGCGTCTGGGCGACGGCGCGCGACGGCACGGCGGTGCCGGTGTCGCTGGTGCGGCGCAAGACCACCCCGCGCGACGGCACGGCGCCGCTGTTCGTCTACGGCTACGGCTCCTACGGCCTGTCGACCGACGCGGCGTTCCGCGCGCCGGTGCTGTCGCTGCTCGATCGCGGCTTCGTCTTCGCGCTGCTGCACGTGCGCGGCGGCAAGGAGATGGGCCGCCAGTGGTACGAGGACGGCAAGAAGCTGCACAAGCGCAACACCTTCACCGACTTCATCGACGCCACCGAGGCGCTGCTGAACCAGGGCTACGGCGACCGCAAGCGCGTGTTCGCCAACGGCGGCAGCGCCGGCGGCCTGCTGATGGGCGCGATCGTCAACCTGCGGCCCGACCTGTGGCGCGGCGTGGTGGCCGACGTGCCCTTCGTCGACGTCGTCACCACGATGCTGGACGAAAGCATCCCGCTGACGACCAACGAGTTCGACGAGTGGGGCAACCCCAAGCAGAAGGAGTTCTACGACTACATGCTGTCGTACTCGCCGTACGACAACGTCAGGCCCGTGCACTACCCCGCGCTGATGGTCACCACCGGCCTGTGGGACTCGCAGGTGCAGTATTACGAACCGGCCAAGTGGGTCGCGCGGCTGCGCGCGGCCAAGCGCGAGGCGGGCGACGAGGCCCAGCCGCTGGTGTTCAAGATCAACATGAGCGCCGGCCACGGCGGTGGATCCGGGCGCTTCACGCGGCTGCAGGAGACCGCAGCCAAGTACGCGTTCATGATCGACCTGGCACGGGGCAAATGAGCGAGGCCGCGCGCGCGTGACGCGCTGGCGGCCTCGCGCGCGACCCGGCTGTCAGTGCTTCGCGTCGGCGCCGATGTTGGCGTCCAGGAACTTGACCATGCGATCGTAGAAGTCGACGCGGTTGGCGGGCAGGTACCAGCCGTGGCCTTCGTCGCGGTACTCGATCCAGGTCAGCGGCGCGTTGCGCGCTTCCAGCACGCTGCGCAGCTGCGTGGCGTGCTCCAGCGTCACGCGGTGGTCGGCGCCGCCGTGCGCGAGCAGCAGCGGGCGCGTGATGCGGACGGCCTGCTGCAGCGGGGACGTCTGCGCCAGCTGGGCGGCGTCCTTGACGGGGTCGCCCACCATCACCGGCATGCCGTACGAGCGCCAGTCCTCGCTCATGTCGCTCCACTGGGCATCGTGCAGCAGCGCGATGTCGGTCACCGCGGCCCAGGCGACGCCGCACTGGTACAGGTCGCCGTAGCGCACCAGGCCCATCAGCGTCGCGTAACCGCCGTAGCTGGCGCCGGCGATGCAGGTGCGCCTGGGGTCGGCCAGGCCCTTGTCGGCGGCCCAGCGCGTGGCGTCGGCGATGTCGTCCTGCATCTTCAGGCCCCATTGCTTGAAGCCGGACAGGAACAGCTCGCTGCCGTAGCCCTTGCTGCCCCGGAACTCCGGCTTGACGACGAGGTAGCCGCGCGAGGCCAGGAACTGCGACTCGGAGTCCCATTCCCAGTTCCAGCCGCGCAGGAACGGCCCGCCGTGCACCAGCACCACCGCCGGGAACGGGCCCTTGCCCTTGGGCTTGGTGACGTACAGCGGGATGTCCTGGCCGTCGCGCGCCTTGATGCGATAGAAGTCCGTGTCGGCCATCTGCCGCGCATCGATCGCCGGGCGCGACCTGCCGATCGGGATCAGCAAGGCCGCCTTGCGGTCGTAGAGGTAGTACATCGCGGGCTGGTGGTCGGAGTGCGACGTCACGAGCACCCGGTTGGCGCAGCCGCAACTGGCCGGGTCGATGCGATTGATCAGCCCGGGCAGCTTGGCGTCGATCTCCTTTTGCAGCGCCGCCATCGCCGGGTCGAACCAGGCGGTGCCGTCCGCGTCGGCGTCGTAGTGCACGCCCAGCACCTTGTGGTGCGCCTGGTCGTCGATGAGGCTGCCGTCGAAGTCGAAGCCCTTGATGTGGATGATCGGCTCGCCCGCGACGCGGCCGGCGGCCAGGTCGAGCTTGTACAGGGCCAGCGCGGAATCGGCGCCGAACGCCTTGGCGACGTAGACCGATCCATCGGCGCCGACGCCCTCGAACCGGAAGCTGTCCTCGCTGGCCGCATAGGTCGGGAAGTGGTTCACCTCCTTCCAGGTGGAGCCCGCGCGGACCATCACCTTGGACCGGCCCTCGCTGGACCCGAGCCCGCCCAGCAGCTCTCCTGCCGGACCGACGAACCAGCCGTAGGTGTATTCGGGCAGGTTGCCGTCGACCAGGGCGTGCGTCGAGCCGTTGCGCGTGTTCAGGCGCATCGGGACGTCACCCAGCGGTTCGCCGGTGTTGGTCACGTAGGTCCGGCGCTTGATGACCACGTCGTCGGACCCGTCGGCCAGCGTGCGCCAGAAGACGTGGTCGGGGCCGAGCGTGCGATCCATGACCGCCTTGCCGGTCTGCTTCTCGCGTTCCCAGCTCGGGTTGATCAGCGTGCGAAGGCTGTCGCCGTTGCGGTCGACCGCGTACAGGCCGGATCCGGTCTGGTTGAAACCCGCTTCGTTCTCGTGGCGGATGCGGAACACGAGGCGCCGGGCGTTGACCCAGTGCACGCCCGTGATGTCGGCGTCGTTGAAGCTGGCCACCACGACGGCCTTGCTCAGGTCGGCGGTGTCCAGGACGGCCAGCTGGCGCCGGCCGTCCTTGTTGCGCACGAGCATCGCCAGTGCGTCGCCGTCGGGCGAGATCACCGGGGTGCTCAGGTTGTCGAAGCCGAAGAACGCGGCGGTCGGCACCGAGGCCGGCGGGCCGAGGGGCGCCTCGGCGGCGTGGATGGGGCCGATAGCCAGGCCGGCGGCCAGGGCCGCGCCGGCCGCGCGTGCGAGCCAAGTCATTTCTCTCCTCCCGGAAATCGTTGTCATGCCAGTGTAGCGGCCGTCTTCGCCGTGCCGGATCGGGGCCTGCCCGGCTTTCGCCACTTTGCGGGAGCCCCAGCGCGGGCGAAAGGGGTGTTTGACACGTGCCCGATATCTCATGCATAATGGCCGACTTCGCCGAAGAGGCGTGAGCAACGCATGTCGTCTCCAGTCAACACTGGGGGCATCTGGAGTGACCAGAAGGCGGCGCTGCTTGTCTCGGAGGAATTTCAGCCCAACCGGGGTGTTTCGGAAGCCGCAGGCCCCGCCTGCAGTGAAAGAGGCGTCACGACGGGCCCAATACTGACCGCTCTCGGGTGTTGCCGTCTGCGGGAGCAAGTTGGGGATAAACCATGATTCAAATGCAGTCGCGACTCGACGTCGCGGACAACACCGGTGCGAAGTCCGTCCAGTGCATCAAGGTCATTGGCGGCTCGAAGCGCCGCTATGCCGGCATTGGCGACGTCATCAAGGTCAGCATCAAGGAAGCTGCCCCGCGTGGTCGCGTGAAGAAGGGCGAGGTCTACAACGCCGTCGTCGTGCGCACCGCCAAGGGCGTGCGTCGCCAGGACGGCTCGCTGATCAAGTTCGATGGCAACGCCGCCGTGTTGCTCAACGCCAAGCTGGAGCCGATCGGCACCCGCATCTTCGGCCCCGTGACGCGCGAACTGCGCTCCGAGCGCTTCATGAAGATCGTGTCGCTGGCCCCGGAAGTGCTCTAAGCGCGCCCCGCAGTACAAGGAAACGCCATGAACAAGATCCGCAAGGGCGACCAGGTCATCGTGACGACCGGTCGTGACAAGGGCAAGCGCGGCACCGTCGCCGAGCGCGTCAGCGAACAGCTGCTGCTCGTCGAGGGCATCAACGTCGCCAAGAAGCACGTCAAGCCGAACCCGCTGAAGGGCACCACCGGTGGTGTCATCGAGAAGACGATGCCCATCCAGCAGTCCAACGTCGCGCTATTCAACCCGGCGACCGGCAAGGCCGATCGCGTGGGCTTCAAGATTCTGGCCGACGGCAAGAAGGTTCGCGTCTTCAAGTCCAGCGGCGAAGAAGTCAAGGCATAAGAGGTCCGACATGGCTCGTCTCCAAACCATTTATCGCGAAAAGATCGTCCCGGACCTCACGGCCAAGTTTGGCTACAAGTCCGTGATGGAAGTGCCGCGTCTGACCAAGATCACCCTGAACATGGGTGTGTCCGAAGCCGTCGCCGACAAGAAGGTCATGGATCACGCCGTGGGCGACCTGACCAAGATCGCCGGCCAGAAGCCCGTGGTCACCAAGTCCAAGAAGGCCATCGCCGGCTTCAAGATCCGTGACGGCGTGCCCATCGGCTGCATGGTCACGCTGCGTGGCGTCCAGATGTACGAATTCCTGGACCGCTTCGTGACGATCGCCCTGCCGCGCGTGCGCGACTTCCGCGGCATCTCCGGCCGTTCGTTCGACGGCCGCGGCAACTACAACATCGGCGTGAAAGAGCAGATCATCTTCCCGGAAATCGAGTACGACAAGATCGACGCGATCCGTGGCATGAACATCTCGATCACCACGACGGCCAAGAACGACGACGAGTGCAAGGCACTGCTGGCGGCGTTCAAGTTCCCGTTCAAGAACTGAGGCGCCCAATGGCAAAGCTTTCCCTCATCCAGCGCGAACTGAAGCGTGAAGCGACGGTGGCCAAGTACGCGAAGAAGCGTGCCGAGCTGCTCGAGATCATCAACGACGCCAAGCGCAGCGACGAAGAGCGCTACATCGCGCGCCTCGAGTTCCAGAAGCTCCCGCGCAATGCCGCCCCGGTGCGCCTGCGCAACCGTTGCAACCTCACCGGCCGCCCCCGCGGCACCTTCCGCAAGTTCGGCCTGGCCCGTAACAAGATCCGCGAGCTCGCCTTCAAGGGCGACATCCCCGGCGTGATCAAGGCCAGCTGGTAATCAGGCGAATCAGGAGAAAACAGCATGAGCATGAGTGATCCTATCGCCGACATGCTGACCCGCATCCGCAACGCGCAGAGCGTTGAGAAGCCGGTCGTCAGCATGCCCTCGTCGAAGCTCAAGGTCGCTATCGCCCAAGTCCTGAAGGACGAAGGCTACATCGACGCGTTCGCGGTCAAGACCGAAGGCGTCAAGGCCGAACTCGAGATCTCGTTGAAGTACTACGCAGGTCGTCCCGTCATCGAGCGCATCGAGCGCGTGAGCCGTCCCGGCCTGCGCATCTATCGCGGCCGTGACGCGATCCCGTCCGTCATGAACGGCCTGGGCGTCGCGATCGTCACCACCCCCAAGGGCGTGATGACGGACCGCAAGGCGCGCGCCAACGGCGTCGGCGGCGAAGTTCTCTGCTACGTCGCCTAAGGAGATCGAGCAATGTCCCGCGTAGGTAAGATGCCGATCACCGTCCCGCAAGGCGTGGACGTGTCGGTCACGGCAGATCAAATCACCGTCAAGGGTGCCAACGGCACCCTGACCCGCCCGGTCAACGCGCTGGTCGAAGTCCGCAAGGAAGGCGCCACCCTGTCGTTCGCTCCGGCCAACGACGGCATGGAAGCCAACGCCATGAGCGGCACGATGCGCGCGCTGGTCAACAACATGGTCAACGGCGTCAGCAAGGGCTTCGAGAAGAAGCTGACCCTGGTGGGCGTGGGCTTCCGTGCCCAGGCCGCCGGCGCCAAGCTGAACCTGTCGATCGGTTTCTCGCACCCCGTCGTCAAGGACATGCCGGCCGGCATCACGGTCACGTGCCCGACGCAGACGGAAATCGTGATCAAGGGCTCCGACCGCCAGGCCGTTGGCCAGATCGCGGCCGAAGTGCGTGCCATCCGTCCGCCGGAGCCCTACAAGGGCAAGGGCATCCGCTACGCCGATGAGCGCGTGGTGCTGAAAGAGACGAAGAAGAAGTAAGGAGCGCCACCATGCTGAACAAGAAGGAACAACGGCTTCGCCGCTCGCGCCAGACGCGTGCCCGCATCGCCAAGCAGGATATCGCGCGCCTGACGATCTTCCGCTCGAACCTGCACATCTACGCCAGCGTCATCTCCGTGGACGGCGCCAGCGTCGTCGCCTCGGCCTCGACGGCCGAGAAGGAAGTGCGCTCGCAGCTCAAGAACGGTGGCAACACCGCCGCGGCTGCCGCCGTGGGCAAGCGCATCGCCGAGAAGGCCAAGGCTGCCGGCATCGAGAAGGTGGCGTTCGACCGTGCGGGCTTCGCCTACCACGGCCGTGTCAAGGCACTGGCGGATGCGGCTCGCGAAGCCGGTCTGCAGTTCTGACCGTCAACGAAGGAATCTGAAATGGCAAAGTTCCAACCTCGCGTTCAGGACGAAGGTCGTGACGACGGTCTGAAGGAAAAGATGATCGCGGTCAACCGCGTCACCAAGGTCGTGAAGGGCGGTCGTATCCTCGGCTTCGCTGCTCTGACCGTGGTCGGCGACGGCGACGGCCGCATCGGCATGGGCAAGGGCAAGGCGCGTGAAGTGCCGGTCGCCGTGACCAAGGCCATGGACGCGGCGCGCCGCAACATGGTCAAGGTCAGCCTGAAGAACGGCTCGATCCACCACAACGTGCGCGGCCACCACGGCGCGGCCAAGGTGCTGATGGCGCCGGCCCCCGCCGGTACCGGCATCATCGCCGGCGGCCCGATGCGCGCCGTGTTCGAAGTGATGGGCATCACCGACATCGTCGCCAAGAGCCTGGGCTCGAGCAATCCGTACAACATGGTGCGTGCCACGCTCGATGCGCTGAACAACGCCACCACCCCGGCCGACATCGCCGCCAAGCGCGGCAAGTCGGTCGAGGACATCCTCGGCTGAACGCCGCGGACAGGAGAACTCAAATGGCTGACAAGAAGACCGTCACTGTCAAGCTGGTGCGCAGCATCATCGGCACCAAGCACGAGCACCGCGCCACGGTGCGCGGCCTGGGCCTGCGTCGTCTGAACAGCGTCTCGACGCTGGAAGACACGCCCGCCGTGCGCGGCATGATCAACAAGGTCGACTACCTGGTCCAGGTGCTCTGAGCACCGACCGGTAAAAGATCAAGGGGCATCACATGCAACTCAATACCATCAAGCCGTCCGAAGGTTCCAAGAAGAACCGTCGTCGCGTCGGCCGTGGCATCGGCTCCGGCCTGGGCAAGACCGGTGGCCGTGGCCACAACGGTCAGAAGTCCCGCGCGGGCGGCTACCACAAGGTTGGCTTCGAAGGCGGCCAGATGCCGCTGCAGCGTCGCCTGCCCAAGCGCGGCTTCAAGTCGGCGCAGTTGAAGTTCAATGGCGAAGTCACGCTGTCGGACCTGCAGGCCCTGGCCATCGACGAGATCGATCTCCAGGCCCTGAAGCAAGCCGGCCTGGTCGGCGAGCTGATCCGTCACGTCAAGGTCATCAAGTCGGGCGAACTGAGCCGCAAGGTCACGCTGAAGGGCGTGGCGGCGACGGCCGGTGCCAAGGCGGCGATCGAAGCTGCCGGCGGCTCGCTGGCGGCCTGAACGCGCAACCTCTCCAACGCTTCCACACGTGGCAACCTCCCAGAATCAACTCGCCAAGTCGGGCAAATTCGGTGATCTGTATCGCCGAGTGATGTTCCTGCTCCTGGCGTTGGTGGTCTATCGCATCGGCGGGCATGTGCCCGTCCCGGGTGTCAACCCGGATGCGCTCGCGCAGATGCTCAAGAGCCAGCAGGGCGGCATCCTGGGCATGTTCAACATGTTCTCGGGCGGCTCCCTGTCGCGTGCCTCGGTGTTCGCACTCGGGATCACGCCGTACATCTCGTCGTCCATCATCATGCAGATCATGGGCTACGTGGTGCCGAGCCTGGAAGCGCTGAAGAAGGAAGGCGAGTCGGGTCGTCGCAAGATCACCCAGTACACGCGCTACGGCACGCTGGTGCTGTCGCTGTTCCAGTCGTACGGCATCGCCGTGTGGCTGGCGAAGTCCCCGGGCCTGGTGCTCGATCCGGGCTTCGGCTTCATGACGGGCGCCGTCGTCAGCCTGGTGGCCGGTACGATGTTCCTGATGTGGCTGGGCGAGCAGATCACCGAGCGCGGCCTGGGCAACGGCATCTCGATCCTGATCTTCGGCGGCATCGCCGCGGGCCTGCCGCGCGCGATCGCCGGCCTGCTCGAGCTGGTCGAGACGAACGCGATGAACCCGGTCGTGGCGATCTTCATCCTGGTGATCGTGGCGGCGGTGACGTTCGCGGTGGTGTTCGTGGAACGCGGCCAGCGCAAGATCCTGGTCAACTATGCGAAACGCCAGGTCGGCAACAAGGTCTACGGCGGCCAGTCGTCGCACCTGCCGCTGAAGCTGAACATGTCGGGCGTGATCCCGCCGATCTTCGCGTCGTCGATCATCCTGCTGCCCGCCACGCTGGTGAACACGCTGGCCACGGGCGACAGCATGCGGTGGCTGAAGAACATCTCCTCGGCGCTGTCGCCGGGCCAGCCGATCTACGTGATGCTGTACGCCGCGATGATCGTGTTCTTCTGCTTCTTCTACACCGGCCTCGTGTTCAACAGCCACGAGACGGCGGACAACCTGAAGAAGAGCGGTGCGTTCATCCCGGGCATCCGTCCGGGCCAGCAGACCGCCAAGCACATCGACAAGATTCTGGCCAGGCTGACGCTGGCGGGCTCCATCTACATCACGCTGGTGTGCCTGCTGCCCGAATTCCTGGTGTTGAAGTACAACGTGCCGTTCTATTTCGGTGGAACGTCGCTGCTGATCATCGTCGTCGTCACGATGGATTTCTGGGCGCAAGTCCAGAGCTATGTGATGAGCCAGCAATACGAATCGTTGCTGACCAAGGCGAAGTTCAAGGGTTGAAGTTTTGAAGAGTAGGCGGCCTGGCCCAACCAGGGCCCCGCCGCCGAAGTCGGGTTTCGCGCCGCTTCGGACGATGAGCGAAGCGAGTGATTGAAAGAGAGTCAAGGAGCAGACCATGAAAGTCTCGGCATCTGTCAAGAAAATGTGTCGCAATTGCAAGGTGATCCGCCGCAAGGGCGTCGTCCGCGTGATTTGCACTGACCCGCGCCACAAGCAGCGCCAGGGTTGAGTCTGCGGACCATAGAAGCATCACAAGGACACGCAAATGGCACGTATTGCAGGCATCAACATCCCGCCGCACAAGCACACCGAAATCGGTCTGACGGCGATCTACGGCATCGGCCGTACCACCGCGCAGCAGATCTGTGATCGTGCAGGCATCGCCTACTCGAAGAAGGTCAAGGACCTGAACGACAGCGACCTGGAAAAGATCCGTGACGAGATCGCCAAGATGACGATCGAAGGCGACCTGCGTCGCGAGATGTCCATCAACATCAAGCGTCTGATGGACCTGGGCTGCTACCGTGGCATGCGTCATCGTCGCGGCCTGCCGGTTCGCGGCCAGCGCACCCGCACCAACGCCCGTACCCGCAAGGGTCCGAAGAAGGGTGCTGCGGCGCTGAAGAAGTGAGCCGCTGAGCTCGCCTGACGGAAGATTAGGAACATCATGGCAAAAGCACCGAATAACACCGCTGCCCAGCGCGTCCGCAAGAAGGTTCGCAAGAACGTCGCGGACGGCGTCGCGCACGTGCACGCTTCGTTCAACAACACGATCATCACGATCACCGACCGCCAAGGCGGCGCGCTGTCGTGGGCATCGTCGGGTGGCCAGGGCTTCAAGGGTTCGCGCAAGTCGACCCCGTTCGCTGCCCAGGTCGCTGCCGAGATGGCCGGTCGTGCTGCCCAGGAACAGGGCATCAAGAACCTCGACGTCAAGATCAAGGGCCCGGGCCCGGGTCGCGAGTCGTCGGTTCGTGCGCTGGCTTCGCTGGGCATCCGCATCACGTCGATCTCCGACGTGACGCCCGTCCCGCACAACGGCTGCCGCCCGCAAAAGCGTCGCCGCATCTGATTCGAGTGCTCGGCCGGACGCGTCCGGCCGGGTTCGAATAACAGTACTGGGCGCTCAGGCGCAATCAGTGCTGCTACAATTCCGGGTTTCCCTGCAGCCGGCAATGGTCGTGTGACCGTTGCCGGCTTGCATGTCTAGTGCGTCCGGCTTATCTGCCGGCAGTTTCCGGGCAACAACCCAAGACCACCGTCTGAGCGCCATAACAACACCCGCCAGACTCGCGCATCGCGTCAACCGGCTCTTCGCCGTTTGAAACGGGCGTCAGAAAACCATTCCACAAGGAAAACAACGTGGCACGTTATCTCGGCCCCAAGGGCAAACTCTCCCGCCGCGAAGGCACCGACCTGTTCCTGAAGAGCGCCCGCCGCCCGATCGGTGACAAGGTCAAGTTCGACTCCAAGCCCGGCCAGCACGGCCGCACCTCGGGCTCCCGCACCTCGGACTACGGCCTGCAGCTGCGCGAGAAGCAGAAGGTCAAGCGCATGTACGGCGTGCTGGAAAAGCAATTCCGCCGCTACTTCGCCGAAGCCGAGCGCCGCAAGGGCAACACCGGCGCCAACCTGCTGACGCTGCTCGAATCGCGCCTGGACAACGTCGTCTACCGCATGGGCTTCGGCTCGACCCGCGCCGAAGCGCGCCAGCTGGTCTCGCACAAGTCGATCACGGTCAACGGCGAGGTCGTCAACATCCCGTCGTACCTGGTCAAGGTGGGCGATGTCGTTGCCGTGCGCGAGAAGGCCAAGAAGCAGCTGCGCATCCAGGACGCCGTGAAGCTGGCCGAGTCGATCGGCATGCCGGCGTGGGTCTCGGTGGACGCCTCCAAGCTGGAAGGCACGTTCAAGAAGACGCCGGACCGCGATGAGTTCGGCGCCGAGATCAACGAATCGATGATCGTCGAACTGTATTCGCGCTGATCCAGATCAGCGGCCGCCCGGCTTCGAAGGCCGGGCGGCCGCCGTCTCGTCGCGAGGCGCCGGGCTTCGCTGCGGACGCAAAGGCTTCCCGGCGTGGTCCATCAGCCTTATCGGTGTAACGAGCCGAGGGTATTGAGAGGAACAGGACATACATGCAAACCAATCTGCTGAAACCCAAAGCCATCAACGTCGAGCCGCTGGGCGGACATCGCGCCAAGGTCACTCTCGAGCCGTTCGAACGCGGTTATGGGCACACCCTGGGTAACGCGCTGCGCCGGGTGCTGTTGTCGTCGATGGTGGGTTACGCGCCGACCGAAGTCACGATCGCAGGCGTCCTGCACGAGTACTCGACGGTCGACGGCGTGCAGGAAGACGTCGTCCACGTGATGCTGAACCTCAAGGGCGTCGTGTTCCGCCTGCACAACCGTGACGAAGTCACGCTGGTGCTGCGCAAGGAAGGCGAAGGCCCGGTCACCGCCGGCGACATCCAGACGCCGCATGACGTCGAGATCGTCAACCCCGAGCACGTCGTGGCCCACCTGGCCCAGGGCGGCAAGCTCGACATGCAGATCAAGGTCGAGAAGGGCCGCGGCTACGTGCCGGGCAACATGCGCCGCTTCGGCGACGAGACGACCAAGGCCATCGGCCGCATCGTCCTGGACGCCTCGTTCGCGCCGGTCAAGCGCGTGAGCTACGCGGTCGAGAACGCCCGCGTCGAGCAGCGCACCGACCTGGACAAGCTCGTGATGGAGATCGAGACCAACGGCGCCATCTCGCCCGAGGAAGCGATCCGTTCGTCGGCCAAGATCCTGGTGGAACAGCTCGCCGTGTTCGCCCAGCTGGAAGGCTCGGACATCGCCGCGTTCGACCAGCCGGCCCCGCGCACGGCCCAGTTCGACCCGATCCTGCTGCGCCCGGTCGACGAGCTCGAGCTCACGGTCCGTTCGGCGAACTGCCTGAAGGCCGAGAACATCTACTACATCGGCGACCTGATCCAGCGTACCGAGACCGAACTGCTCAAGACCCCGAACCTGGGTCGCAAGTCGCTCAACGAAATCAAGGAAGTCCTCGCTTCGCGCGGCCTCACGCTGGGCGCGCGTCTCGAGAACTGGCCCCCGCAAGGTCTGGACAAGCGCTGAGGCGCCTGTTCCGATCGCTTTCTTGTAGATTCCCCGCTGCCGGGCCTGTCGATCCACGACGGGCGCCGTGTGCAAACCCCCGGTACCTGATCCGGCCGGGGTTCAATAAAGAGACCAAAGGAAATCACCATGCGCCATCGCCACGGCCTTCGCAAGCTCAACCGCACCTCGTCGCACCGCCAAGCCATGTTCAAGAACATGGCCGTCTCGCTGCTGCGCCACGAGGCCATCAAGACCACGCTGCCCAAGGCCAAGGAACTGCGCCGCGTCGTCGAGCCCCTGATCACGCTGGCCAAGGAGCCGACGCTGGCGAACCGCCGCCTGGCCTTCGACCGCCTGCGTGACCGCGAGATCGTCACCAAGCTGTTCGACGTGCTGGGCCCGCTGTTCAAGGCGCGTCCGGGCGGCTACACCCGCATCCTGAAGATGGGCTTCCGCAACGGCGACAACGCGCCGATGGCGTTCGTCGAGCTGGTCGAGCGCTCGCACTCGGACGAAGCCGTCACCGATTCGGAAGCCTGAGCGGCTCCCGTCTCCTGACACGAAGGCCGGCACATGCCGGCCTTTTTCATGGGCATCGCGCGCGCGAGCCCGCGCGCCGGCGCACGCGCGCGGACGCGGCGGCCGCCAGCAGGGCGGCCAGCATCATCGCGGCAGAGCCCGGCTCGGGCGCCTCGCTGACCGGATCGCCGGAGCTGGCGATCGACGAGACGTAGCCGCTGAACAGACCCGAGATCGCGGCGTCGGTGTCGTTGGCGTAGACGAGCGTCACGAACGCCGTCTCCGTGTCGCTGTACGCACCGAACAGTCCCGACGCGTAGACGTCGAAGTTGATGGACGCGCGCTGGGGGCCCAGGCCCGTCTCGTCGCCAATGGACATCAGCAGGCCGCTTTCGGCGAACTCGTCGACGCTCGCGCCGGTGGCCGCGGCCGTGGCGGTGACCGTCGCCGAGATGGTCATCAGCGTGCCGGGCGCCAGCGTGAAGGCGGCGGCGCCGACGTCGTTGACCAGCCCGATCGTGCCCTCCCCGTAGGCCAGCGGCACCAGGCTGCTGGCATAGGCCGCCGCGCTGGCCACCGCGCCGGGGCCGTAGACGTCGCCCTCGATGGCCGACGAGCCGCCCGCGAACGGATCGGCGGTCGTGGCGGTGGACGCGTCGCCGAACGCGCGGCCGCTGGCGGACGTCCAGTGCTGGTCGGGTCGCGTGCCCGACGAGCTCGCGCACTCCGAAGTGCTGCCGCCGGCGCCGGCGAAGCTCACGGCGGGGTGGCTCCCGGGCGCGATGGACTTCACCTGCACATGGAAGTCGGTGACGCTGATGCCGGAAGACGTGCTCGCCCGGGCGCCGGGTGCGACGGCGCCCGCCACGATGGCCACGAAGGCCAGCAGCCACTGCCGCGTCATGTCTCCTCCAAGTCGCTTCGGGATGGTGTCATGGTCCATCCGACCCATTCTGGGGCAATCCATGGGCCGCTCGAACGCGGAGTCCGTCCAGCGGCGACAATGGCGGACTTCTCCCGGAACGAGTCCGGCCGGGCCGGCTCTCACCCCACATGATCCGACTGCCATCGATGCGCGCCGCCTGGGCGCTGCTCGCCGTCTTCCTCGCCTTCCTCCTGCCCGGCGCCGCGCGCGCCGACGGCGACTTCCTCGATCCCGACCAGGCCTTCGTGCTCTCGGCGCGCGTGCTCGACGGCAAGAAGATCGAGCTGGACTACAAGGCCGCGCCGGGCTACTACCTGTACCGCGAGCGCTTCAAGTTCGCGTCGGCCGACGCCAAGCTGGGCGAGCCGCAGATTCCGCCCGGCAAGAAGCACTACGACACCGCGCTGGAGCAGAACGTCGAGACGTACCACGGCGGCGTGGTGGTGGTGCTGCCCGTCGAGTCGGCCGGCAAGACGTTCACGCTGAACGCCACCCACCAGGGCTGCGCCGACAAGGGCCTGTGCTACCCGCCGCAGCCGCGCACGCTGGCCATCACGATGAAGGCGTTCGGCGCGGACGCCGACTCGGTCAAGGTCGTCACCGAGACCGATGCCGCCGCGGCGGCGAATCCGGTCAACCCGCCGATCACCGGGCAGGCCGCGGGCGGCATGAGCGTCGCGCCCGGTGCGCTGCCCGACCCGCTGCGCAGCGTGAAGCTGGCGCCTGGCGTGGGCGAGACGGCGCAGGTCGATCGTGCGCCGCAGGGCGGGGCGCCGACGATCCTGGCGCCAGCGGCCGCGTCGACGGCCGCGCCCGCGGCGCCCGACGCGCAGCGGCCCGACACGCTGGAAGGCCGCTTCCTGTCGGCGCTGAACGGCGGCGGCGCGATGCTGATCCTGCTGCTGGCCTTCCCGATCGGCCTGCTGCTGTCGCTGACGCCCTGCGTGCTGCCGATGCTGCCCATCCTGTCGTCGATCATCGTCGGCCAGGGCCCGACGGTCACGCGCGGCCGCGGCCTGCTGCTGGCCACGAGCTACTCGCTGGGCGTGGCGCTGGTCTACGTCGCGCTCGGCATCGCGGCGGCGCTGGTGGGGCACGGCCTCAGCGCCTTCCTGCAGAACCCCGTCGTGCTGATCTCGTTCGGCGTGCTGCTGCTCGTGCTGTCGCTGTCGATGTTCGGCGTGTACGAGCTGCAGCTGCCCAGCGCACTGCGTGACCGCCTCACCAGCGTCAACGCGGGCCTGACCGGCGGCCAGCTGGGCGGCGTGTTCGCGATGGGCGCGCTGTCCGCACTGATCGTGAGCCCGTGCATCACCGCGCCGCTCAGCGGCGTGCTGCTGTTCATCGCCAACACGGGCAGCGTCGCCCTCGGCGGCACGGTGCTGTTCCTGATCGCGGCGGGCATGAGCGTGCCGCTGCTGGTGGCGGGCGCCTCCGCCGGCGAGCTGTTGCCGCGCGCCGGCGCCTGGATGGAGCGCATCAAGCAGCTGTTCGGCCTGCTGCTGATCGCGGTGGCCTTCTACATCGCCGGGCCCGTGCTGCCGCACGTCGTGCCGATGCTGGCGTACGGCGCGTTGCTGATCATGGCCGCCACCACGGTCGGCGCGTTCGACCCGCTGGCGGCCGCCGGCAATGTCCACGTGCGCCTGGCCAAGGGCTTCGGCCTGGTGCTGGCGGCGGCGGGCGTGCTGCTGCTGTACCAGGCGCTGGTCGGCCCGGGCGTCGCGGCGACGTCCGCCGGGAGCGCCGCCACCGCGTCATCGCGCGACGCCGGTCCGCGCTTTGATCGCGTTGCCAGCGTCGCCGAACTCGACCAGCGCCTGCAGTCCGCCGGCCGTCCGGTGATGCTGGACTTCTACGCCGACTGGTGCGTCTCGTGCAAGGAGATGGAGGCGCAGACCTTCGTCGATCCGGCCGTGCGCGCCAAGCTGGACAAGGCCGTGCTGCTGCGCGCCGACGTCACGGCCAACTCCGCCGACGACCAGGCGCTGCTCAAGCGCTTCCACCTGTTCGGCCCGCCGGGGATCATCCTGTTCGATGCGCAGGGCCACGAGCTCGAGACGGCGCGCGTCGTCGGTTTCCAGGACGCGCCGCGCTTCTCGGCGAGCCTCGCCGCGGCCGGCCTGTGAAGCTGTCGCAGATCCTCTTCTCGCAAGGCTTCGGCACCCGCCGCGCCTGCGAGGGCCTGGTGGGCGGCGGCTACGTGTCCATCGGCGGCGTGCTGCACGACGATCCTTTCGAGGAGCTCGCGCCCGAAGGCCTCGTCCTGAACGTCGAGGGCAAGGACTGGCCGGTGCACCTGAAGGCGCTCGTGGCTTTGAACAAGCCCGCCGGCTACGAGTGCTCCAAGAAGCCCAAGCACCACCCGAGCGTCTACAGCCTGTTGCCCGCGCCCCTGCTGCGGCGCGACGTGCAGGCCGTGGGCCGCCTCGACGAGGACACCACCGGCCTGCTGCTGTTCACTGACGACGGCCAGCTGCTGCATCGCTGGACGTCGCCCAAGCACCACGTGCCCAAGGTCTACGACGTGTCCTGCAAGCACCCGTTGGCGCCCGACCAGATCGATCGGCTGATCGCCGGCGTGGTGCTGATGGACGACCCCGAGCCCGTGCGCGCGATCGCCGCCGAGCCCTGGGACGGTGCGGCCGCGGGGCTGCACGGCGTCCGCCTGACGCTGGCCGAAGGCAAGTACCACCAGGTCAAGCGCATGATGGCCGCGGTGGGCAATCGCGTCGAGGCGCTGCACCGCAGCCGCTTCGGCAAGCTGGCGCTGCCCGCGGACCTCGCGCCCGGCGCGTGGTGCTGGCTCCCGGGCACGCAGGTCGTGGCCGACTGAGTCGCCCGTCGGCGAAAGCGGGCGGGGTACCGGCGCCCGTATCGCCAGGCGCATAGCGCGAACTGGGTCACGCCGGGCGCCAGGCCGTCGGCGCGCGGCTTGCGCGCGGCTTCCACCGGCGGCTATGCTGCCGGAGGCGACGCCTGTCGCCGCCCTGCGCGCGTGCCGCGTCCTCACCATGCCCTTGTCGCGACCGTCGTCGATGCGATTGCTGGCCGCTCTCGGGCTGGCCGCCGCGCTGGGCGGTTGCCAGCCTGCCATGACCGTCAAGGTCGGCTTCATCGGCGGGCTGTCGGGCCAGGCGTCCGAGCTCGCGATCGACGGCCGCAACGGTGCGCAGCTGGCCATCGAGACGCTCAACGCGCAGTCGGGCCCGCGCTACGAGCTTCACGTGCACGACGACGCGGCCGCCGTCGGCTCGCCGGGCAGCGTCGTCGACGCCATCGCCGACGAGGGCGACGCCTTCGCCATCGGCCCGATGACCAGCGTGCTCGCGAAGGTGATGGCGCCCGAGGCCGCACGCCGGCAGCTGGTGCTGATCAGCCCCACCGCGAATTCCGACGAGCTGAGCGGCCAGGACGACTGGTTCTTCCGCGTGATCCCGCCGGCCGGCCCGGGGGCGATGCAGATCGCCGATGCCGCAGTGTCGCGCGGGCTGCTGACGGCCTCGGTGATGGCCGACTGGCGCAACCGCAGCTACAGCGAGAGCTTCACCGACAAGTTCACCGGCCGCTTCCGCTCGCAGGGCGGCGTGGTGGCCAAGGTGGTGCAGTACGAGCCCGACCAGCATCCCGACTACGCCGGGATCGCGGCCGACCTGCTGTCCACGCATCCGCGCATGGTGCTGCTGGTGTGCGGCTCGATCGACGCGTCGGTCGTGGCGCAGCAGTTGCGCCGGCTCGACCCCGACGTGCAGCTCGCGATGACCTCGTGGGCGGCCAATGTGCAACTGCTGCAGCTGGGCGGCCGCGCGATCGAGGGCGCGCTGGTGCTGCAGGCGCTGGACCTCGACAGCCCCGAGCCGGCTTACGTGGCGTTCCGCAAGCGCTACGTCGAGCGCTTCGGCAACGCGCCCAGCCAGGCAGCGGTGTTCTCTTACGACGCGACGATGATGGGCGCCGAGGGCCTGCGTCGCAGGAAGGACGACCAGACGCTGCGCGACGTGCTGCGCGCGCCCGGCTCGTGGGCGGGGCTGCAGCAGACGATCGTCCTCGACCACTTCGGCGACAGCGTCAGCGGCTTTCACCTCAGCGAGGTGCGCAAGGGGCGCTTCGTGATGCTGCCGTCGTGAGCTGACGATGCCGGCGCGCCAGTCGCTCAAGCGCATCCTCACGCGCCAGTACGTGCTGCTCGCGTGCGTGCCGCTGCTGCTGGTGGTGGTGCTGTGGAGCGCCGTGGCGATCCCGCAGACACTGCGCGACATCGAGGAGGAGAACCAGCGCACGGCGCTGCTGATCCGCGCCCAGGTCGAGCTCCTGATCGGCGCGCCGCGCGACGCCGTGATGCGCGCTGCGGCGCGCGTCGCCCCCGGCACGCGCGAGCAGGAGATCCGCGGGGAGCTCGGTGAGGCCGTCGCCGAGGCGCCCGTGCTCGAATCCGTGATGCTGCTGGACAGCGATGGCGTGGTCGACATCGCCGAGGTGCGCGCCGGCGCGCCCGCAGGCCACAAGGAATGGGAGGGCGTGGACTTCTCGCGCCAGCCGTTCTACGAGCGCGCGCGCCACGCCGGCGTGCCGGTGTGGTCGGACACCTTCCTGTCCCCGATGACGGGCCGCATCACGGCCGTCGTCGCGGTGCCCGTGGACGGCCGCCTGATGGTGGGCGACCTCTCTCTGGACAAGATGGCGCAGCAGATCCGCGCGTCGGGCGAGGCGCACGACCTGTCCGTGATCGTGTTCGACGGCCTGGGCCGCGTGATCGTGCACCCCGACCAGCGGCGCGCGAGCTGGCAGGAGAACCTGAGCCAGCTGGATCTCGTGCATCGTGCCCTGGGCGGGTACGCGGGGCCCGGCGAGATCGAGCTGGGCGGCCGGCGCTGGCTCGCGAGCGTCGCGCCCGCGGCCACCACCGGTTGGTATGTGCTGGTGGCGCAGCCGCGCAACGCGCTGTTCGCGCCGGTGATGCAACTGGCCGGCGTGGTGGGCATCGCGGTGCTCGTGGTGCTGGGGGTGGTGGTGGCCATCGCGCTGAAGCTCGCGCAGCGCCAGGCAGACAACTACGGCCGGCTGGTCGACGCCGCGGCCGACCTCGTCGACGGCCGCCCCGGCGAGCCCGACATCGACCTCGGCAACGAGGAGGTGGCCGGCTTGTGGACGCAGCTGCGGCGCCTGCTCGATCGCGCGAAGGCGCAGGAGCGCGCCGCGCGCCACGCGCAGGCCGAGCTGCAGGCGCTGCTGGACGCGGCCACCGAGGTGGCGATCATCGCGGTGGACGCCGACCACGTCGTGCGGCTGTTCAACCGCGGCGCCGAGAAGATGCTCGGGTATCGCGCGTCGGAGATGCTGGGTCGCCAATGCCCGATGGACGTGCACGACGCCGGCGAGCTGGCGCGGCGCGGGCAGGAGCTCACCGTGCAGTTCAAGCGGCCGATCCGGGGCCGCGAGGCGATCACCGCCGTGGCCGAGCGCTTCGGCTACGAGGTGCGCGACTGGACGTACGTGCGCAAGGATCGATCGCGCCTGACGGTCTCGCTGGCGGTGACGGGGGTGCGCGCGTCGACCAGCGATGCCGGCGCGCCGCAGGCACCCGTCGATCGCGGTGTCGTCGGCGAGGTGGTGTTCGCCGGCGGCGGCGCGGCGGCGCCGGGCGGCGATTCGCTGGGCTTCCTGTTCGTCGGCACCGACCAGTCCGAGCGCCTGCGCTCCGGCGAGCTGGAGGTGGCGCGGCGCCGCGCCGAGGCCGCGAGCCAGGCCAAGTCCGAATTCCTCTCGCGCGTGAGCCACGAGCTGCGCACGCCGATGAACGCGATGCTGGGCTACGCGCAGCTGCTGCAACTGGAGGAGGCGCATCCGCTCGACGAGCACCAGCGCGAGCGCGTGGCGCGCATCGAGGCCGCGGGCTGGCATCTGGTCACGCTCATCAACGACGTGCTGGACCTGTCGACGATCGAGTCGGGCAACGCGCGCATCCAGATGGCCGACATCGACATCGGCCTGGTGATCGACGAGAGCCTGCGCCTGCTGTCGCCGCTGGCCGAGAAGGCGCAGGTGGCGCTGTCGGTGGCGCTGCCGAAGCAGCTGCCGCGCGAGGCGCTGAGCGTGCACGCCGACGCCACGCGGCTGCGCCAGGTGCTGGTCAACGTGATCGGCAACGCCATCAAGTACAACCTCGAGAACGGGCGCGTCGACGTGACGGTGCACGTGCGCGCCCCGGCGGCCGCGGGCAGGTCCGATGCGGACGGCGAGCCCGATCCGGGCCGCCTGGTCGTCGAGATCGCCGACACCGGTCGCGGCATGACGGCCGCGCAGCTGGCGCGCCTGTTCTCCGCCTTCGACCGCCTGGGCCTGGAGGGCAGCCCGATCGAGGGCACCGGCATCGGGCTGGTGATCAGCCGGCGCCTGATCGAGCGCATGGGCGGCGAGATCGCCGTCGACAGCCGGCCCGACGTCGGCACGCGCGTCACGCTGACGCTGCGTCGCGCGCGCCCGGGGGCGCTCGTGAGCGCGGGTGACGCGCCCGCGAGCACGGCGCCGCCGCGCGGGGCCGGCGGGCAGATCGTCTACGTCGAGGACAACCCGGTCAATGCGCTGCTGATGCAGGAGGTGGTCGAGCAGCGGCCCGACTGCACGCTGCACCTGGCCGTGGGCGTGCGCGACGGCACCGACCTGATCGAGCGCCTGCGGCCCGACCTCGTGCTGGTCGACCTGCACCTGCCCGACGGCTCGGGCCTGGAGGTGGCCGAATGGATGCGCTCGCGGCCAATGCCCGAGCGCGTGCCGGTGGTCGTGGTGTCGGCCGACAGCACGCAGGCCCAGCGCGACGCCGCCACCGTGGCCGGCGCGCGCGCCTACCTCGCCAAGCCCATCCGCCTCGCGGAGACGCTGCGCCTCATCGACGAGCTGCTGCCCGGTGCGAAGTGATGCGCGGGCGCCGCATGGACGAGCGTTCTTTGCACACCTTCACGGACTGCTCGTGACATCGCTCGAAATCTATGCCATAATCACATTCTTCAGTCGCGGGGTGGAGCAGTCTGGTAGCTCGTTGGGCTCATAACCCAAAGGTCGTTGGTTCAAATCCAGCCCCCGCAACCAAATCCAGAGGTGCCAGCCTCGAAAGCAACGCCCACCCACCCGGTGGGCGTTTTGCTTTGTGCGCTCCGTCACGATCGGCAACGACAATGCGTCTTTCGCGAGACTGTCGCGTCCTGCGAGAATCGGCGCGAGGTGATGACACGAGGGGCTCCCGCGGTGCTGGACGAGGAACTGCGTTCGCTTGATGCGTCCGTCGAAGAGGTCGGCGGCGCAGCGCTGCCCGCCATCCAGGCCGCGGCGCTGCGCATGCGCGAGCGCGACGAGCAGGAGCGGCTGATGTGGCTGGCGCCGCTGCTGGCGCGGGCGCTCGCGTTCCAGCGCCAGTACGACGCCTCGGAGGCGGTCGCCAAGGAGGCGCTGTCGCACTTCCGGCAGATCGGCTCGCCGCGCGGCCAGGCGATGGCGCTGATCGTGCACGGCCTCGCCCACGTGATGCAGGGCCGCTCCGCGCCCGCGCTCGACGCCGTGGTGCGCGCCAACGCGCTGGCCCGTGCCACGAGCGACCTGTCGCTGCTCGCGCGCGCCGCCAACGTCCGCGCCATCGCGCTGATGGACTTCGGCCTGGTGACCGAGGCCACGCAGGTGCTCGAGGAGGCGCTGCGCCTGACCGCGCGCCACCCCGACGAGCCCGCCACGCTGCGCCTGCGTTCCAATCTCAGCTGGATCCTGGCGCGCACCGCCATCGATGCGCGCGAACGCAACGCGTCCGAGACGACCTGGCGGCCGATGGCGCAGCGCGCGATCGCGATGGCCGAGAGCGTCGCCGCGGCCTGGATGGCGCGCGGCAACGTGCACGAGGCCTACGAGGCGGGCGACAGCCTCGCGCTGTCGCACGTCGCGTTGGGGCAGCTCGAGCAGGCGCACGCGGCGCTCGACGCGAGCAACCAGCGCCTGCGCGGCGAGATCACGGCGCTGTCGGTCGTGCCGTTCCACGCGATCCGCGCGCGCGCCTTCCTGCAGGCCCACCTCACCACGCAGGCGATGACCGCGATCGAGCAGGGCCTGGCGATGGCCGACGAGCACCAGGGCGCGATCAACGTCGAGGAGCTTTACCGGCTGAAGTCCGCCGTGCACGAGGCGCAGGGCGAGCCGGTGCAGGCGCTGCAGGCCTACAAGCGCTTCCACGAACTGCATGAGCGCCAGGTGCTGCAGCGCGTGGAACGCATGCAGCTGGAGGCGCGGCACGACGCGCTCACCGGCCTCGCGAACCGCCGCCGCTTCGACGAATACCTGGCCGGCGTGCTGCCGCGCGCGGGCACCGAGGCGCCGGTGTCGCTGGCTCTGATCGACGTCGACTACTTCAAGGCCATCAACGACCGCTTCGGCCATCCGATCGGCGACGCCGCGCTGCGCTGGGTGGCCGCGCAGATGGAGGCCCTGAGCCGCCAGACCGACCTGCCCGTTCGCCTGGGCGGCGACGAGTTCGCGTTCGTGCTGTCGGCGTCGCTGTCGGACGCCCACGGCGTGTGCGAGCGCCTGCGCGCCGCGATGGCCACGCGCCCCGGCGAGCTGCCGCGCGACATGGCGATGACGCTGAGCATCGGCATCGCCGAGACGTGCTGCCCGTGCGCCGAGCACGAGCTGATCCAGCGCGCCGACCTGGCGCTGTACGGCATCAAGTCCGGCGGGCGCAACGGCGTGGGACTGTCGCTGGCGTCCTGAGCCGGCGGCCCGCCGCCGCGCAACGCGCCGCGGCGTGATTTCCTTGGCCGCCGCGGCCCGGCAGCCATCAAGCGGCGCCCTCCCGCTGCCGATATCGCATTTGGCACGGCGCGAATTCCTGCGCCGGCGTCGGCGCGGTGTGCGCGCATCCTTCCGGGAGAAGCCCATGTGGAAGTGGTTCGACGATCTGCGGATCGGCACGAAGATGCTGGTCGTCCTGGCGACGGTGCTCGCCCTGACGACGATGGTCGGCGGGCTCGCCGTGGTCGAGCTGGGGCACGTGAGCAGCCAGGTGCGCGGCGTCGCGTCCGATGCGCTGCCGCGCGTGCGGATGCTGGGCGCGCTGCGGGCCACCGTGCTGGAGGTGCGCGCGACGCAGTACGCACACATGGTGTCCGATTCCGAAGAGGACCAGAAGCGGCTCAAGGCCCACGTGGCCGAGCTGGCCGCGACGCTCGCGTCGACCAGCGCCAGGTTCCGCACGGCCGCGACCGACGCCGAGGAACGCGCGGCCTTCGACGCCTTCGCGCGCCAGTGGGACGGCTACCTGCAGGGCAACGAGAAGGTGCTCTCGCTGACGGGCGACTTCGGCATCAAGGCGATGGAGGGCGACTACCGCAAGCTGTTCGACGCGATGAACGAGAGCCTGAACACGCTGCTCAAGCTCATTGACCGCAGCGCCGACGCGCTGGTGCAGTCGGCCGAGAGCACGGCCAACGGCACGCGCGTCATCATCTGCTCGGCGGTGGCGCTGAGCGTCGTCGTCGGCTTCGTGCTGGCGCTGGCCGTGGCACGCCGCATCGCCGGCTCGTTGACGGCGGCCTCGCGCAGCGCGCGCGACGTCGCCCGCGGCGACCTCACGTGCGCGATTCCCAGCGGCGGCGCCGACGAGTCGGGCCGCCTGCTGGCCGCGCTGCGCGAGATGCAGGGCGGCCTGCGCGAGCTCGTGGGCACGGTGCGCCAGGGCGTCGATTCCGTGGCGAACGCGTCCACCGAGATCGCCAGCGGCAACCACGACCTGTCGGTGCGCACCGAGAAGCAGTCCAGCAGCCTGCAGTTCACCGTGTCGGCGATCCAGCAGATGGCCGGCAACATCCGCCACAACACCGAGTCGGCACGCCAGGCGACGCAGCTGGCGAGCAGCGCGTCGGAGATCGCGCTGCGCGGCGGCGAGACGGTGCAGGGCGTGGTGCGCACGATGGACGAGATCAGCGCCGCGTCGCGCAAGATCGTCGACATCATCGGCGTCATCGACGGCATCGCGTTCCAGACCAACATCCTCGCGCTGAACGCGGCCGTCGAGGCGGCGCGCGCCGGCGAGCAGGGGCGCGGCTTCGCCGTGGTCGCGTCCGAGGTGCGCACGCTCGCCCAGCGCAGCGCGGTTGCCGCCAAGGAGATCAAGTCGCTGATCCAGGCCTCGGTCGACCGCATCGAGGCCGGCGCCGCGCTGGTACAGGACGCCGGCACCACGATGACGGAGATCGTGCACGCGGTGCGCGGCGTCAACGACGTCATCGGCGAGATCGCCACGGCCGCCGGCGCGCAGAGCGAGGGCATCGAGCAGATCAGCGTCGCGGTCAGCGACCTCGACACGATGACGCAGCAGAACGCCGCGCTGGTGGAGCAGAGCGCCGCGGCCGCCGAGAGCCTGAAGGAGCAGGGCGAGCGGCTGCACGTGGTGGTGGCGCGCTTCCAGCTCGGCTGACGAGGCTCACAACGCGCGCAGCTGCGCGATCACAGGCGCCAGCTGACCGCTGACGGTACGCACCAGCGTCGCGACGGTCTCGTCGTCGGCGCCATCGATGCAGGCGCGCTCGAGATCGGCCGCCGCGGCGTGCACGGCCACGACGGCCAGCGAGCCGCTGACGCTTTTCAAGTCGTGCGCCATGCGCATCGCGGCCGCGCTGGCGCCGCGTTCGCGCGCGGTCTGGAAGCGCTGCGCGAAGTCCGTCTCGCGGTCGCGGAACATGCGCAGCAGGTGGCGGTACAGCGCGTCGTCGCCCATCATCGCGGCGATGCCGGCGCGGCAGTCGACGCCCGCCAGCCCTGCCAGCGGATCGCGCCCCGACTCGGCGTGCGTCGCGGCGATCGTGCCGCCGGCGGACTCCGGCCGCACCCAGCGCGCCAGCGTGGCGAACATCTCGTCGACCTTGATCGGCTTGGCGATGTGGTCGTTCATGCCGGCGGCGATCGCCTTGTCGCGGTCGCCCACCATCGCGTTGGCGGTCATCGCGATCACCGGAAGCGCCTGCCAGCGCGCCTGGCGGCGCAGCTCCCGCGTGGCGGCGTAGCCGTCCAGCACGGGCATCTGGCAGTCCATCAGCACGCCGTCGAAGGTCTGCGCGACCAGCATGTCGAGCGCTTCCTGGCCGTCGCGCGCGACGCTCACGCGCAGGCCCGCGCGCGTGAGGATCGTCAGCGCGATCTCGCGGTTGATGGCGTTGTCCTCGGCCAGCAGCAGGTGCGCGCCGCGCAGCTGCGCCTGGTGCGCGAGCAGCGCCTCCTCGCGCTTGCTCGCGCGCGTGGGCGGCGGCGCCTCCAGGCCCAGCACCGCGTTGCAGACATCGAACAGCGTGGATGGCGTCACCGGCTTGACCAGCAGCGCGCCCACCGACACGCCGCAATCCGCGAGCCGCCGCTGCACCGTGTCGCGGCTGAACGCGGTCAGCATCAGCACCGCCGGCGTCGGATGACGGCCGCCCTCGCGCTCGGCGAGCAGCCGCGCGCACTCGACACCGTCCAGCCCCGGCATCTTCCAGTCGAGCAGCACGGCGCGGTAGGGCTCGTCGCCGGCGTCGGCCTGCGCCACCATCCGCAAGGCCTGTGCGCCGTCGGCCGCGGTGTCGGCGAGCAGGCCGAGCGCGGCGCTCATCGCGGCGAGGATCTCGCGGGCGCTGGCGTTGTCGTCGACGATCAGGATGCGGTTGCCGCGCGCGCGGTCGACGGCCAGCGCGGGCTGCTCGTGGGCGTCCGACTGCACGGCGAAGCGCAGCTCGAAGTGGAAGTTGCTGCCGGCGCCGGGCGTGCTGTCGACGCCGATCTCGCCGCCCATCAGCCGCACCAGCTGGCGGCTGATGGCCAGGCCCAGGCCGGTGCCGCCGTAGCGCCGGCTGGTGGACGCGTCGGTCTGCGAGAACGGCTGGAACAGGCGGCGCTGCTCGGCGGGCGCCATGCCGATGCCGGTGTCTCGCACCGAGAAGCGCAGCACGACGGCGTCGGCCGCGCGCTCGACGATCTCGATGCCCACCACCACCTCGCCGCGCTCGGTGAACTTGACCGCGTTGTAGCCCAGGTTCAGCAGCACCTGCCGCAGCCGCGACGGGTCGCCGACAAGCGCCGCCGGCAGTCGCGGCGGCTCGGCGAAGATCAGCTCCAGGCCCTTCTGCTCGGCGCTCATGCCCACCAGGTTGGCCAAGCCGTCCATCACGTCGCCGAGGTTGAACGGGATGGTCTCGATGTCGAGCTTGCCGGCCTCGATCTTCGAGAAGTCCAGGATGTCGTTGATGATGCCCAGCAGCGACTCCGCGGCGCCGTGCACCTTCTGCACGTAGTTGACCTGCTCGGAGTTCAGTCCGCTCTGCAGCGCGAGGTAGGCCATGCCCAGGATCGCGTTCATCGGCGTGCGGATCTCGTGGCTCATGTTGGCCAGGAAGTCGCTCTTGGCCTGGCTCGCGGCGTCGGCGGCCTCCTTGGCCACGCGCAGTTCGGCGGTGCGCTCCTGGATCATGTCCTCCAGGTGCTCGCGATGCTGGCGCAGCTCGTCGTCGGCCTGCTTCTGCTCGGTGATGTCGCGCGAGATGCCCAGCAGGAAGCGCGGCTCGCCGCGCGCGTCGAGGATGGGCATCTTCATCGTGTGCACCAGCCGCGTGCCGCGCCGCGTCATCACCTCCTCCTCGGGGATGTCGACCATCTGGCGCGACTCCAGCACCGCGCGATCCTTCAGCGCGAAGAACGCGGCCTCGTGCGGCGGGAACAGGTCGTGCACGCTCTTGCCGATCAGTTCCTCGCGCCGCTGTCCCAGCAGCTCCTCGCCGGCGCGGTTGAAGCGCACGAAGTTCAGCGTGGCCGCGTCCTTGACGAAGATCATGTCGGGGATGGCCTCGACGATGCTGTTGAGGAAGTCCTCGCTCGCGCGCAGCGCCTCTTCCGCGTGCTGGCGCTCCGCCACCTCGCGCGTGCGGCCGTCGAGCGCGGCGCTGAGCTCGGCGGTGCGCTGGTCGACGCGCTGCTCCAGGTCGGCGTTCAGGCGCTGCAGCGCGTCCTCGGCCTGGCGGCGCTGGCGGCGGTCCTCGAGGAACTGCTCGACCGCGCGCGCCATGTCGGCGATCTCGTCGCCTCCGTCCACGGGCAGCTCGCGCGGCGCGTCGTCGGCCTGGCCGTGGCGCAGCGCGCGGCTGACCAGTCGCAGCCGCGCGACGAGCCGGCGCTCGAGCAGCGCGCGCACGATCAGCCACGCCAGCAGCAGGCTGGCCACCACCTCCGCGATGATCCAGCGCTGCGCGCGCCCCGACTCGTCGACCAGCTGCTGCACCGCGCCGCGGTAGTCGCGCGTGAAGTAGTCCGACTGCTGGCGCGCCGCCACGGCGAGCGCGTCGGCCTGCGTGTGCAGGTCGTCGTCGAGGCTGGCCAGCGACACTCCCGCCGACGCCGCCGCCGGCGCGCGGCTGCCCGCCGACAGCACCGTCTCGCGCATCTGCGCCGCGATGTTGACCGTGTTGCGGAAGTGCTGGCTCGCGCGATGCAGCGCGAGCACGTCCACGTCGTCGCTCGCGGCGGCCGAGGCGAGGCTCGTCGTCAGGCGGTCGAACGCGGCCAGGTGCTCGATCACCTGCCGATGCGTCTCGCGCACGCCGTCGACGCTCTCGATCGTCGACAGCTGCAGCGCCATGCGCTCCACGGCCACCGTGTGCTGCAGCAGGTCCTGCGCCTCCTGCAGCCGCGCGAGGCGCTGCTCGGCGAGCTGTCGGATCGCGCTGGCCGAGCTGCCGAGCGACCAGATCGTCGTGGCGCCCACCACGCCTACCAGCGCGACCAGGCACGAGACGACGAGGGCGAACTGCGCCGCCAGCGACTGTGGGAACGGCAGCTTCATGGCCGCTTCCAGATGCGGCGGTAGGCGTCGCGGTAGCCGTTGGCGGGGTCGAAGTGCAGGCGGTCGCCGCCGTCGGCCGCGATGTTCTCGGCGGTCACCAGGTGCACGGGATAGACGTAGCCGGTGACGCGCTCGCCGGCAAGCAGCCGGTTCATCTCGTCGACCAGCTGCCAGCCGTGCAGGTTCAGCGGCTCGGCCACCGTGGCCGTCTGGAAGGTGCCGGCGCGGATGCGCAGGAAGGCCGACTCGCTGCCGTCGCCGGCCGACAGCATGCTCAGGCCCGTGTTGGGCACGCCGGCCTGCGTCAGCACCGGCGCGGCGTAGTCGAAGTAGATGTCGTTGATCGCCAGCGCGTGCGTCCAGCGCTTGCCGTGGCGCGCCAGCAGCGCCCGCGTGGCGGCGGGCATCAGCTCGGCGTTGCGCGAGATCGCGATGTCCTGCGTCTCCAGAAGCGTGCAGCCGCTGCACCCGCGCACGACCGCGGCCATCGCGTCGGCCTTGGCCTTGGGCAGCTCGAAGCTGGTGTCGGTGAAGATGACGACGCCGGCGTGCCCGCCCGACTGCACGATCGCGGCCAGCGCGGTGACGCGCGCGACGTCCATCGGGTCGGTCGACACGTTCATCGCCACCGGCGTGCCGGGCACCGGCCCCGCCTTGGCCGCCACGTGCCAGCCCACCACGGGGATGCGGCGGTCGGCGAAGGGCTGCAGCCAGGGCTTGAGCGCGCGGGCGTCGCCGCCCACGATCAGCAGGCCGTCAGGGCGGCTGGCCAGCGCCTCTTCCAGCATGCGGCGGCGGCCGTCGGGCGTGCCGCCGGAGTCGTACACCTTGACCTTCCAGCCCACCACCTTGGCGGCCTCCAGCACGCCGTCGTTGACGCTCAGGATGCCGCCATTGCGCAGGTCCTCGTTGACGACGGCCAGCACCTTGCCGGGCTCGGCGCGCGGGCCGGTGCGCGGGCCCGTCCAGGCCGCGGCGGGCTGGGCGGCGGCGTCGACCTCGCGCCGCGCCTCGGCCAGGGCGGCAGACGCGGTGGCCGCGGCGCCCGGAACGGCGGCGTCCGGCGTGGCCGGGCCTGCCGCGAGTAATGCGACCGACGGTGCGCAGATCAAGGCCCCTGCCAGGAGCAAGCCTCTCATGCTGGTCTCCCGCGGCCGTGCGCGGCCGGTTGACCGCGGTCCGGACGTTCGTGCACGTCGCCCGCGGCGTCTCCCTGATCGCGAAATACTAGCGCAAGGACGCCCGCGCCGGGCCCGATCACGGCGCCTCGCGCCCGCGTCCTTCGGGGGTTGACGCCCGCGCCGGAAGGGGGCGATCCTCGTTCGGGTGGACGCGCGCGGCGCCATTCCGGCTGGCGTCGGTCGACGACCGGCGCGACCGCCGGCGTGCGCCGGGCGTCACCGCGGTTTCCTTTGGAGACGGGCCGATGGCCTCAACGCCGTCGGCATGCGGGCGCGCGCCCACCGCCTGCGGACGCGGCAGGCGACGGGCCGAGGAGGGCGGATCGGGTGTCGCCGGCCGGGCTCAGGCCCAGGCGCGGAACACCGTGAACAGCCAGCCGAAGCGCTGGGCGCGCGGCGTGGGCCGCACGATCTCGCGGCTGGCGCGGAACTCCGATGCCGGCGCCGTGGGCACCGGCAGCGGGGCGCGCACCAGCGTGCGGCGGCGCGAGGCGGCCGCCGGGGCGGTCGGCGCGATGGAGGGCGCCGAGACCGGCACCGCCGTCTTGGCCGTGGCTTCCATCTTCTCGGTGGCGATCCAGGCGGCCTCGACCCAGTCCATGACGGGCTTCCACTGCGCCAGGTCGGTCTGCACGCGGGCGGGATCGGCGTCGAACACGGTCAGGCCGCTCTCGGCGCCGCGCGGGTACAACTGGGACTCGCGCACCGAGCCGACGTAGGGCAGGGCGTGCTCGTTGGCCCAGGCCGACATGCGCGGCGCGGGCTTGGTGCGGGCGTCCAGGCGCATGCCGACGATGCCCACCTTGCAGCGGCCGCTGGCCACGCGGGGCAGCGTCATCAGCTCCGCGTGGCAGTCGAGGGCGGATTCGCGGTCGAAGATGGAGTCGCCGACCGGGATCAGGATGGCGTCCGCGCTCATGACGACGCGCGCCAGGTCGTAGCCCTGCAGGCCGCCCGGGGTGTCCAGCACCACGTGCGTGATGCCCGCCGGCGGGCGCAGCACGCTCTTGGCGCCGAAGGCCCAGCCGACGATCGCGGCGTTCTTGGCCAGCGGGTTGGCGGCGCGGCGGCGCAGCCACGCGAGGGAGGATTGCTGACGGTCGACGTCGCCCAGCATCACCTGCAGGCCGCGGCTGGCGAGACAACCCGCCACCTGCGTCGCCAGTGTGCTCTTGCCGCTTCCGCCTTTGCGATTGATGACTGCTACAACGGGCATGACTTCCCAGGCGTCGTGCGCCTTCGCGTGTGGAACCGTCGCATTACGGCCGAGTTGCCGCATGTGCCCGCGCATTGTGAGGCTGTCAACCCCCCGATGCTGTCAGTGAACACACGGGGTGGTAACGGATCGTTAGCCAAATCCGCGCGGGAGGACAGGCCGTCGACAGCTTCATCGGCTTCCGGCGGCCCGTCTTGAGGGTTGTCCCGCGGCCCGGCCGGACCGGGGGGGGTGTGTCGTCAGCCTGTCACGCTGGCGGCGCCGAGCTCCAGGTGGCCGGCCAGCACGCGCGAGAACGCGGCGTCGGTGTTGGCGGTGACGGTGAAGTCGTACCAGCCGCCCGTGTACAGCTGGACGTTCCAGTCGTCGGACACCGTGGCGCCCGGGGCGACCGAGTACGTCCACGGGCCGTCGCCGCGGTAGCGGTTGGACTTGACCGTGAAGACGGCCGCCGTCGCGCCGGTGTTGTGCATCGCCAGCACCACCCTGGCCTGGCCGGCGGTGGAGAAGTCGTAGCTGGCCGTGACCTCCAGCGACGCGCCGGCGGTGTGCAGATTGCCCGCGAAGCGGCGGCGAAAGCCGTTCGGGCCATACAGCGTCAGGTCGTACTTGCCGCCGCCGTACGCCTGCACGCTGAAGTAGTCCTGGGTCGACGCGCCGGGCGCGACGTCGTAGTGCCAGGGGCCGTCGGTGCGGTAGGCGTTGCAGTGGATCGAGTGGTGGACGGACGCCGTGCCGGCGTTGGCCATCGTGATCCAGTAGCGGCCGGCGGCCAGGTCGACGTAGCCGCCGCCGTTCGGCTGGTAGGGCAGCGCGCGCGCCGGGCGCGTGCCGCTTTCCTGCGCCGGCAGCGCGCCGCCGGCCGGTGCCTTGGGCGCGGGCAGCGTGCTGCACTGGCTGGCGGCCTGGCTCGCCAGCGTGGCGGTGTCGGGCAGCGCGGGCACGGTCGTCGTCGTGCTCGTGAAGTCGAGGGCCGACGTGAGGTCGCCGCACAGCGCGCGCCGCCAGGCCGAGATGTTGGGCTCCTGCACGCCGGTCCAGGTCTCGATGAAGCGGATCACCGACGTGTGGTCGAACACCTGCGAACAGACGTTGCCGCCGCGGCTCCACGGCGAGACCACCGTCATCGGCACGCGCGCGCCCAGCCCGATCGGCAGGCCGGCGACGAACTCGTCGGCCGTGCCCGAGGGCGGGATCGGCGGGACGACGTGGTCGAAGAAGCCGTCGTTCTCGTCGTAGTTCAGGAACAGCACCGTCGACGCCCAGACGGCCGGGTCGGCGGTAAGCGCCTCCAGCACCTGGTTGATCATGTCGGCGCCGGCCGCGGGCGCGGCGCTCGGGTGCTCGCTGGCGCTCTCGGGCGCGACGATCCACGACACCTGCGGCAGCGTGCCGCCCAGCACGTCGGCCTTGATGGCGGCGGCGATGTCCTTGACCGTGTTGCCGGTGACCTTTGGAACCGAGCTCATGCCGCGGTCGCGCAGCGGCGTGCCGGCGGCGGCGTTCCTGTACTGCCTGAACCACGCGAGCGGGTTGTCGTCGTAGTTGTCGGCGGTGTTCTGGTAGACCTTCCACGTCACGCCCGCGGCCTGCAGGCGCTCGGGGTAGGTCGTCCAGCTGTAGCCCGACTCGCTGTTGTCGGTGACGGGGCCGCCGCCGGTGCCGTGCGGGTCGATCATGCCCGTCCACAGGTAGAGCCGGTTCGGGTTGGTGGGGCCCTGCAGCGACGAGAAGTAGTTGTCGCACAGCGTGAACGCGTCGGCCAGCGCGAAGTGGAACGGGATGTCGGCGCGCGCGAAGCCGCCCATCGTCAGCGAGCCCTTGGCCGCCACCCAGCCGTCCATGCGCCCGCCGTGCACCGCGGCGTGCGTGCCCAGCCACGAGTGGTCGAGGTCGGCCACGCATTGCGCGCTCGTCCTGGAGGTGTCCATGCGGAACGGCCACAGCGTCGACGCGCCCGAGGTCTGCTGGAACACGCTGCGGCCGTTGGTCATCACAAGCGCGGCCGGGTCGCCGTAGCCACGCACGCCCTGCAGCGTGCCGTAGTAGTGGTCGAACGAGCGGTTCTCCTGCATGAAGACGACCACGTGCCTGACGGCCGACAGCGACGTGCCCGCCGGCGTGGCGGCGAGCGCCTGGCGCAGGCCGGCCGGCAGCAGGCCGCTGGCGGCCGCGGCGGCGGTGGCCGAAAGGAAGCGGCGGCGGGATTCCTGGTGCATGTCTGGAGTCCTTGGTTTGGGAGACCGCACAGTGGACAGGCCGCGCATGACAGGCAGGTGAAGCATCCGCGTGATACCCGCAGGGGCATACCGCGAATCGGGGAAGCGTCAGCCGCGCAGCACGCCCGCCGCCAGGCGCAGGCCCAGCATGCCCATCGTCACCGCCACGCCGCCGTCGAGCCAGCGCCATGCGGCCGGACGCGCGAACACCGGCGCCAGCAGGCGCGCGCCGAAGCCCAGGCCGACGAACCAGATCGCGCTCGAGCTGACGCTGCCGGCGATGAAAGCGGGCCGCAGCGGCGCCGCCTGCTGCGCGCCGACGGCGCCGACGAGCAGCAGCGTGTCCAGGTAGACGTGCGGGTTGAGCAGCGTGCAGGCGAGCGCCTGCAGCAGCACCACGCGAAGCGGCTTGGCCGCGCCGCCGGCACGCGCGTCCAGCGCCTGGCCCGACAGCGCGCGCCGTGCCGCCTGCCACGCGTACCAGAGCAGGAACGCCGCGCCGGCCCAGCCCGTCGCCGCCAGCAGCGCCGGATGCGACCCGAGCGCCGCTGCGACGCCGTTGACGCCCAGCGTCATCAGGATCGCATCCAGCCCCAGGCACACCGCGACCACCGCGCCGACATGCTCGCGCCGCAGTCCCTGCTGCAGCACGAAGGTGTTCTGGGCGCCGACGGCAACGACGAGCGAAGCGCCGAGCGAGAGGCCGGCCAGCCAGGCGAGCAATTGCGAATCCATGGCGACAGTGTCGGCATTCGCGGTCGCTTGCAGCAAGTTAGCATTGCTGAATCAACATAAGCCAGGCTTGATTGCGATGATCGACCACCACCTGATCCAGGCCGTCGCGGCGGTCGTGCGTGAAGGCAGCTTCGAGGCGGCGGCACGCGCGCTGAAGGTGACGCCATCGGCGATCTCGCAGCGCGTCAAGCTGATCGAGGAACGCCTCGGCTCGGTGCTGGTCGTGCGCGGCCAGCCCTGCACCGCCACCGAGACGGGCGCGCGCCTGTGCCGCCACGCCGAGTTGATGGGCGCGCTGGAGGCCGAGCTGCACCGCGACCTGCCGCAGCTCGCGCAGGCCGGCATGGCGCCGGGGCCGGCGTCGCTGCGCATCGCGGTCAATTCCGATTCGCTGGGCACCTGGTTCATCGGGGCGATGGCGCGCTTCGGCCGCGAGGATCCGACGCTGCTCGACCTGGCCGTCGACAACGAGGACCACACCGCCGACGCGCTGCGGCGCGGCCGCGTGCTGGGCGCGGTGACCTCGCTCGCCAGTCCCGTGCAGGGCTGCCGCAGCCGGCGCCTGGGCGCGCTGCGCTACCTGGCCACCGCGAGCCCGGCGTTCGTCGCGCAGCATCTGGGCGACGGACTGGACGTCGAGGCGTTCGCCCGCGCGCCGAGCTTCAAGTTCGACGGCCGCGACGAGCTTCAATCGATGTGGGTGCGCCGGCTGCTGCGGCGCGACGTGCCGCTGCCCGCGCATCGCATGCCGGCCACGCAAGCGTCGGTGGACGCGGCGCTGGCAGGCATCGGCTGGGGCATGCATCCCGAGAGCCTCGTGCGCGAGCACCTGCGCGCGGGGCGGCTCGTGGAACTGGTGCCCGACACGCCGATCGACGTCGCGCTGTACTGGCAGTCGGCCCGCCTGCCGGTGCCCGCTCTGGAACGCCTGGGCCGCGCGGTGGCCGCGACGGCGGCCGAGGCGCTCGTGCAGGCGCGCGCGTGACCCGCCGCGCGCGCGGCGCTCAGAACACCGCGTGCCCCGTGATCGCCGCCGGCAGCCAGGTGGAGAAGCTCGGGACGTAGGTGACGAGGTTGATCGCCACCCAGATCGCCAGGTAGTAGGGCCAGGCCGTGCGCGTCGCCTGGCCCATCGAGATCTCGCCGATCGCGCAGCCCACGAACTGCACCGTGCCCACCGGCGGGTGCACCAGGCCCAGCGCGCAATTGAGCAGCAGCATCATGCCGAACTGCACCGGGCCCACGCCCATCTGGATGGCCAGCGGCAGGAACAGCGGCGTGGTGATGAGGATGTGCGCGGCCATGTCCAGGAACATGCCCAGGACGATCTGGATGATGTTGATGTACAGCAGCATCAGCCACGGCTTGCTCGTGGCGTCCAGCAGCAGCGACTCGATGCTCTCGGGGATCTCGAGGTAGGCCATCTGCCAGCGCAGCATGTTGGACACGCCGATCAGCAGCAGGATGACGCCGGTCGTGCGCGCCGCCTTGCCCAGTGCGTGCCACAGCTTCTCGCGCGTGATGCTGCGGTAGACGACCGTGGTCAGCAGCAGCGAGTACGCCACTGCGATGGCCGCGGCCTCGGTGGCAGTGGTGACGCCGCCCATCACGCAGGCCAGGATGATCGCGATGATGGCCAGGCCCGGCAGCGACGCGATGCCCGTGCGCACCACGGTGCCCCAGCCCGGGAACATGCGGATCATCGAGCTGCCGTCCTCGCGCTTGGGGTAGCCGCTGCGCACGGCCTGCCAGTACGCGGCCACCAGCATGCACACCATGATCCAGAACACCGGCACCAGGCCCGCGAACATCAGGTCGCCGATCGACACGCCCTTGATCGTGTGCCCCGCGATCTCGCCCGCGGCCGCCTGCGCGGCGAACGCGTAGATGATCATGTTGTGCGACGTGGGCATCAGCGCGCCGGCCAGCGACGCGTGCGTCGTCACGTTGACGGCGTAGTCGGCGCCGTAGCCCTCGCGCTTCATCAGCGGGATCATCACGCCGCCCATCGCGGACGTGTCGGCCACCGGCGAGCCCGACACGCCGCCGAACAGCGTCGACGCGAGCACGTTCGCCAGCCCGAGGCCGCCGCGCACGTGGCCCGTGAGGCTGCGTGCGAAGTTCATGATCTTGTCGGCGATGCCGCCATGCAGCATCAGCTCGCCCGAGAAGATGAAGAACGGGATCGCCAGGAACGAGAACACGTTCATGCCCGAGACCATCATCTGCACCGCGGTCGCGATGGGCAGGCCCTCGGCGAAGAACGCGGCCAGGCACGACAGGCCGATGGCGAACGCCACCGGCACGCCCAGCAGCAGCAGGACGACGAAGGTGGAACAGAGCAGCGTCAAGGCCATGGCGGTCGGGTCACTCGTGGTCGTCGGCGGCCATGCGGCGCAGCAGGCGGTCGATGGAGAACAGCGCGATCAGCGCACCGGCGATGATCAGCGGCAGGTAGCGCCAGGCCTCCGAGATGCCCAGCGTCGGGATCAGGTTGTCGTGCGTGGACTTGGCCATCTCCCACGCGCCGTACAGGATCACGACTGAGAACACGAGCGTGGACAGCGCCACGAGCCGCGCGATCGCATGGCGCAGCGCCGGCGGCAGGCGGTTGACGACGGAGTCCAGGCCGATGTGCCCGGCGTCGTGCGCGACGCATGCGGCGCCGAACATCGACACCGAGATCACCAACAGCAGCGCCAGCTGCTCCACGTACGGCGGCTCGTTGTTGAAGGCGTAGCGCATCACCACGCCGTACAGCACGACCAGGCCCAGCCCGGCCAGGCACAGGCGCGCGAGCACCAGCACGATGGCGGACAGGCGGGCGTTGAGGCGGGCGAGCCAGGTCATCGAAGCCCTCGCGGCATCACTTGGTGTTGACGATTTCCTGCACCACGTTGCGGATCTCCGGCGTGGACATGTACTTGTCCCACACCGGCTTCTCGGCGTCCACGAAGCTCTTGCGGTCGATCTCCGAGGCCGGGATGATCTTCGCACCGGCCTTGAGCACCGACGCGCGCGCCGCGGTCTCCTTGGCCGTCCACAGCTGCTGGTAGTAGGGCACCGACTCCTTGGCGGCCTTGCGGATCGCGGCCTGCTCGTCGGGGCCGAGCGTGTCCCACACCTTCTTGGAGAACACCAGCACCTCGGGCGACATCACGTGCTGCGTCTCCGAGAACACGGGCGCCGACTCGTAGTGCTTCATCTCGTCGTAGGACGGGACGTTGTTCTCGGCAGCGTCCAGCAGGCCCGTCTTCAGGCCGGTGTAGACCTCGGCGAACGGCATCGGCGTGGGCGACGCGCCCAGCTGCGTGATCAGGTTCACCCACAGGTCGGACGGCTGCACGCGCACCTTCATGCCCTTCATGTCGGCCACGGTGCGGATCGGCTTCTTCGCGTAGAACGAGCGCGCGCCGCTCTCGTACAGCGCCAGGCCGATGAAGCCGGCCTTCTCGAACGCGGCCAGCACCTTGTCGCCCTGCGGGCCGTACATCGTCTTGCGGAAGTGGTCGATGTCGCGGAACAGGAAGGGCAGCGACGGGATCATCGACTCGGGCACGATGCCGTGGAAGGCCGCGCTGTTGACGCGCACCATGTCCAGCGCGCCGATCTTGACCTGTTCGACGGTGTCCTTCTCCGAGCCGAGCGCGCCGTCGGCGAAGACCTTGATCTTGTCCTTGCCGCCGGTGCTCTTGGCGAGCTGGTCGCCCATGTACTTGACGGCCAGCGTGGTCGGGTAGTCCTTGACGTGGATGTCGGCCGAGCGGAACTCGCGTGCGTGCGCGGCTGCGCACGCGAGGACGGCCGCGGCGGCCAGCGCCAGCGTGCGGATCGAGAAGGTCTTGCGTTGCGTCATGCTTGTCTCCGGTTGTCGTCTTGTGTCGTGTCGTGGAGGCGCCGCGCGGCTTCAGCGCGGGCGAAACGGTGTCTCGGCGATCCCCTGCGTGCCGGGCTGCAGCGCGAACACCTCGCCGGCGAGCAGGAGGTCGTCGCCCTGCGGGTTCGCGGGCTGGATGGTGGTCACGAACAGCGTGTCGAGCGCGTCGCCGCCGAAGCTGCACATCGAGGGCTTGCTCACGGGCACGGCGATCTCGCGGTCGACGCGGCCGTCGGGCGTGAGCCGCAGCACGCGGCCGCCGTCGTTGGCGCAGATCCAGTAGCCGCCGTCGACGTCGACCGCCGCGCCGTCGGGGCGGCCGGGCAGGGGGTGCATGTCCAGAACGAGGCGATGCGAGCCGAGCGTGCCGTCGTCGTGCAAGGGCGCGTGCCAGATGCGCTGCGCGAGCGGGTGGCTGTCGCTCCACCAGACGCCGCGGCCGTCGGGGTCGAACGCGAGGCCGTTGGGCGTGTACATGGCATCGACCGGCAGGTCGTGCAGGCCGGTGGGATCGAGTCGGGCGATCCGGCCGGCGGCGATGTTGGCGCCCATGTCGCGCACCATGCTGCCGACCCAGAAGTGGCCGGCGCGGTCGCAGCGGCCGTCGTTGAAGCGCATGGCCTCGCGCGGGTGGCGCGCGGGCGCGAGCGAGGCGATCTCGGCGCGGCCGTCGTCGTGCAGCGTCGCGTGCACGATGCAGGTCTCGAGCCCCGCGACGAGGCCGCCGTCCGCGTGCAGCGCGAGGCACGCCACGCGCTCGGGCAGCGTCCACGACTGCAGCGCGCCGGCGCCGGGGCGCAGGCGGCGGATCGCGCAGGCCTCGATGTCGACCCACCACAGCGCGGCGGCGGCGGTGTCCCACAGGGGACTCTCCCCGACGCGGTCGCGGTGGCCGGGACGCACGCGTTCGACGCGCGGATGGGTCACTTGCCAGGCCCCTGCTTCACGAACGCGCCGCCCTGGTAGGTGACGGCCGGGTCGGCCGGATCGCCGGGCGGCGTCGTGCGTTCGATCTCGGCGACGAAGGGCGCGGAGCTGTCCTGCGGCACGTAGCCGATGTGCGCGGCGCTCGCGTTGTCCCACCACACGTGCGGGTTGGCGCTGACGCCGCAGATGATGCTGTGGCCCACGTCCCTGGCGGTGAGCGCGGCCACGACGAGGCGCTCCATGTCGTCGAAGCTCATCCACGTGTGCAGCATGCGGCGGTCGCGCGGCCTGGCGAACGACGAGCCGATGCGCAGGCTCACCGTCTCGATGCCGTGGCGGTCGAAGTACAGCTGCGCCAGGTCCTCGCCAAAGGCCTTGGACAGGCCGTACAGGCCGTCCGGCTTCGGCGGCGCGCCGGCGGGGATCACCTCGTCCTGGCGATAGAAGCCGGTGACGTGATTGGAACTCGCGAACACCACGCGCTTCACGCCGGCGTGGCGCACGGCCTCGTACAGGTTGTAGGCGCCCACGATGTTGGCCGGCAGGATCGCCTCCCACGGCTGCTCGGTGGACACCCCGCCCATGTGCACCACCGCGTCGACGCCCTCGACCAGCGCACGCACCGCGCCGGCGTCGGCCAGGTCGGCCTGCACCACCTCCTCGCGCGCCGCGGCCGCACCCAGCGGCGCGACGTCGGACACGCGCAGCACCGTGCAGTGCGCGGGCAGCCGCCGGCGCAGCTCGACGCCCAGGCCGCCGGCGGCGCCGGTCAGCAGCAGGCGATGGAACGAGGGGGTCGCGGTCGTGGCCATGGATGGATGCTGTCAGACGATTGTCATATGTTGTCGTACAACTGGACGAAATGTAGGGGCAAGGGTACGGACGGTACAGAGGGTTAACCCATAGCGCGCCGGCGCGCGGGGACGGATGACAGGGGCGGTAGCCGCTTGCGGGCTTTCCCGGGGTTGCGTGCATCACCTTTGTTGTACGATGACTGATAACAACTGACCAGCATGTGATCTTCAGCCGCCGAGCCCGGCTGGCTGCAGCAACTGCGGAGACCCCGACGATGACCCCTCAAGAGCTCAAGTCCGTGCTGCAGGCCGGCTTGCTGTCCTTCCCGCTGACCGACTTCGACGCCGACCTGCGCTTCGCGCCCGCGGCCTACGCCGAGCGCCTCGAATGGCTGCAGCCGTACGGCGCGTCCGTGCTGTTCGCGGCCGGCGGCACCGGCGAGTTCTTCTCGCTGGAGCCGGGCGAGTTCGCCGACGTCATTCGCGTGGCGGTGCAGACCTGCCGCGGCCGCACGCCCATCGTCGCGGGTGCGGGCGGCGGCACCACGCTGGCCATCCGATATGCGCAGGAGGCCGAGCGCCAGGGCGCGCAGGGCGTGCTGCTGCTGCCGCACTACCTGACCGAAGCCACGCAGCCGGGCCTGGTCGCGCACATCGAGGCGGTGTGCCGCAGCGTGAAGATCGGCGTGATCGTCTACAACCGCGGCGGCTGCCGCCTGACGCCCGCCAGCCTGCAGGCGCTGGCGCAGCGCTGCCCCAACCTGGTCGGCTTCAAGGACGGCGTGGGCGATATCGAGAAGTTCGTCGCCGTGCGCCAGATCCTGGGCGATCGCTTCGCCTACCTCGGCGGCCTGCCCACCGCGGAAGTCTTTGCCGGCGCGTACAAGGCGATGGGCTGCCCGGTGTACTCGTCGGCCGTCTTCAACTTCGTGCCGAAGACGGCGATGGCCTTCTACGACGCGCACGCCGCCGGCGACACGGCCACGTGCGACGCGCTGATCCGCGACTTCTTCCTGCCCTACATCGCGCTGCGCAATCGCGGCGAGGGCTATGCGGTGTCCATCGTCAAGGCCGGTGCCGCGATCGTCGGCCACTCCGCCGGGCCGGTGCGCCCGCCGTTGTCCGACCTGCAGGACGACGAGCTTGGGGAACTGCGCGCGCTGATCGCGACGCTCGGCCCGCAGTAGCCGCCTCCAGGACAGCGCGTCGCAGGGCGCCATGGTTTCTCGTGCATCCATCACAACATCACTGAGGAGACGTTCGATGATCCGCAAGACCCCGACCTTTCGCATGAACCCGCTGGCGGCCGCGCTCGTCGCGGCCAGCCTGCTCGCCACGACGGGCGCCGCGCGCGCCGACCAGCTCGCCGACCTGCAGGCCGCGCTCGCCAAGCTGCAGGCCCAGGTCGCCGAGCTGCAGGCCCAGCGCGCCGCCGACGAGCAGAAGGCCGCCGCGCCCGCACCGGCACCCGCGGCACCGGCGATCGTCGTCAACCCGCCGCCGGCGATCCCGGCCGCCACCGACATCGGCAACGCCGCCGCCCTCGTGCCCGTGCCGCGCCTGCTGCAGCTCAAGGCCGCCGGCGGCATGTTCATGGTCTACGGCGACGTCGACGAGTACCTGAACCACATGCACAGCTCCAGCGGCGCGCGCATCAACGCGCTGCAGGACGGCGCCGTGCTGCGCAGCCGCCTGGGCTTCGCCGGCTCGAAGGACTTCGGCTCGGGCGTGGCGGGCAACTTCACGCTGGAGACCGGGTTCAACGCGACCAACGGCACGCAGGCCGACCAGCCCAACGCCAATGCCTCGGGCCTGACCACCAGCGGCCGCCTGTTCGACCGCCAGGCCTGGGCCGGCGTGAGCAGCCCGTACGGCGAGTTCCGCGTGGGCCGCCAGAACACCGACATCCAGTCGCAAGGCAACTACATCGACTACACCGAGCGCAACCTCGGGTCGGTGGTGAACTCGTTTGGCGTGCCCTCGCGCTACGACGGCGACTTCGCCTACCTCTCGCCGCGCCTGGCCGGCGTGCAGGTGGTGGGCCACATCGCGGTGGGCGGCGGCGGCCAGCAGAACACGGGCACCTTCAACCAGCGCGTGGCGCAGCTGCGCGTGGACTACGTCTACGGCCCGGTGCGCGTCGCCTACTCGGGCCTGACGGCCAAGGCCGCGCAGGGCTCGGCGCACGGCAACCAGGTCTTCTATCACAGCGCGTATGCGAACTACGACTGGGGCCAGGGCACGATCTACGCCGCCTACGTCCATTCCAACAACGGCGGCGGCGCGCTGAGCAACACGGGCGGCAACGAGATCGGCAACATCCCGACCGTGCTGCCCGGCACGAGCGCCTCGGTCACGACCGACTACGACATCTACCAGCTGTCGGCCGACTACCGCGTGTCGTCGACGCTGCGCGTGGGTGGGCTGTACGGCAAGATCAAGGACTCGCAGAACTCCAGCGGCAGCGCCACGGGCTGGTCGATCGGCGCCTACTGGCAGGCGATGTCGAACCTGACGCTCTACAGCCTGGTCGACCAGATGGACAACAGCGCC